>ERZ773008.960-NODE-960-length-20702-cov-22.995641_pt1 | contig 20702 bp, 20 predicted proteins | sample MGYA00580664_ERZ773008 | MGnify/ENA primary metagenome ERZ773008 (study PRJEB29015, sample SAMEA2738016) | human oral metagenome | biome: human oral; feature: human-associated habitat; material: dental | place: China | collected 2048 ... | reverse complement strand
CGTGTGAAGCTAACCCATACTAATTGCTCGTGAGGCTTGACTCTATCATTTGAAGAACTTCAAATAAAAGCTTACTGACTGATTCAATCGTCACCAAATATATTGATTAAGGCTTTACCGATTTGTACAGTTTAAGTTTGGCGGCCATAGCGAGTTGGTCCCACGCCTTCCCATCCCGAACAGGACCGTGAAACGACTCAGCGCCGATGATAGTGTGGTTCTTCCATGTGAAAGTAGGTCACCGCCAAACACCCATTCTTAAGCCCCCGACTCATGTCGGGGGCTTTTTACATACCTGTCGGTTCTGTCGGTTTGGTGAGAGGGGATGGGGTAATGGATGCAAGGATATTGATAAACCGATACCCATTCCAATATCTATTGAGTGTTCGTGCATTCTTGGTATTCGGATTATGTATGGTTACCCTGTTGTTATTCTTGAACAAAAATACCGAAAGTTACGGTTAACCGCTTGGAATATTTGAAATCAAACGATATTTGCGTTAATATGTCGTAAGCATTTATGCGGGTATGGGCTGTTGTCCTATCTGCGTATGTGAGAGTGTTTACAGAGTGGGATAAAACCATTCGGTAGACTTCCTGACTGATTCAATCAAATATGTTATGGGAAAAATCTGATGAAGAAATTTTTATTTGGTGCATTTGCCGCCGTTTGTGCGGCATTCTCTTTGGCTGCCGTGAACATCAATACCGCGTCTTCTGCCGAACTGGAGGCCTTGCCGGGTATCGGGCCGGCTAAGGCGAAATCGATTGTGGAATACCGTCAGAAGAACGGTGCGTTCAAATCGGTGGAGGAGCTGAAAAACGTGAAGGGCATCGGTGATGCGGTGCTGAACAAGTTGAAGGCGGAGGCGACGGTTTCTTCTGCCGCACCTAAGGCCGCACAGCCTGCCGTGAAAAAATAAGCCTGACGGTTAACTGCCGTATATGCCGCCCCGAGGCCGAACCGCTTGCCGGTTCGGGCTGACGGGCGGCTTTGTATGGGGGCGACAATGAGAGCTTGAGCCAATGGGGACATTGGGTAATAGCGTAAGCCGAATCCCTGTGTCTGGGTTTCAGCTGTTGAGTACGGGACTAGTTTGTAAATGTCTCAGGCCGTCTGAAAACTTGAAAGAAGCAGCCGTCTGTTAAATATGCGATAATGCGGAAGATTTCATGGGTGTGGTAGAAACATGGTGGTGATTTTCCGATGGGGATGATGTCGGGCAACGATGGAATCGGTTTGCTTGAAACGCCCGCCTGTTGCGGGCTTTTTTATGGGAAGGAATGGTCATGCCTAATCCGCTTTATCGGCAACATATTATTTCAATTTCAGATTTGACGACGGAGCAGCTCGAATTGCTGCTTCAGACGGCCTTGAAGTTAAAAAAGCAGCCTCGTGAAGATTTGCTTGAGGGTAAGTTGATTGGATCGTGCTTTTTTGAACCGTCTACCCGTACGCGTTTGTCTTTTGAAACGGCGGTACAGCGTTTGGGTGGGAAAGTTATCGGTTTTTCCGATGGTGCGAATACCAGCGCGAAAAAGGGGGAAACGCTTGCGGATACTGCGAGGATTATTTCCAGCTATACAGATGCGATTATTCAGCGACACCCGAAAGACGGTGCGGCTCGTGTGGCGGCTGAATTTTCGAGCGTACCTGTGATTAATGCCGGCGATGGTACCAACCAACATCCGAGCCAGACACTTTTGGATTTGGTAACGATTTATGAAACACAAGGTAGCTTGAGCAATTTAAAGATTGCGATGGCCGGTGATTTGAAATATGGCCGTACAGTACACTCATTGTGTCAGGCATTGAAGCGTTGGGGTTGTGAGTTCGCATTTGTATCCCCTCCTAGCTTGGCGATGCCGGACTATATTACTGAAGAGCTGGAGGAGGCCGGTTGCCCTTACCAAGTTTTGTCTAGTTTGGAAGAAGCGGTTGAATGGGCGGATATTTTGTACATGACCCGTGTTCAGCGCGAACGTTTTGATGAGCAGGAATTTGCCAAAATTCAGGGTAAATTCAATCTTGATGCGTCGATGTTGGCGAATGCTAAACCCAATTTGCGTGTTTTGCATCCTTTACCGAGGGTAGATGAAATTCATCCGGACGTGGATAAAACACCTCATGCCTATTATTTTGAACAGGCAACCAATGGTGTGTATGCACGGATGGCGATTTTGTCTTTGGTATTGAACGAAGAAGTTTAAGGAGCGAAAGATGGAAAACTCAAAACTCAGCGTTGAAGCGATCGAACAAGGTACGGTAATTGACCATATTCCTGCCGGTAAAGGCTTGGCCATTTTAAGGCAGTTTAAGCTGCTGCATTATGGCAGCGCGGTTACGGTTGGCTTTAATTTGCCCAGCAAAACGCAGGGAAGCAAAGACATTATCAAAGTCAGCGGTGTATGGTTGGATGCCAACGCGGCTAACCGTTTGGCTCTATTTGCCCCTGAAGCAGTAGTAAACAAAATCGATCAGTTTAAAGTGATCGACAAACAGCATTTGTCATTGCCGGACGAAATTTCGGAAGTATTCCGCTGCCCGAATACCAATTGTGCCAGTCATGGCGAGCCGGTCATCAGCCGTTTTTATGTCCGTTCACATAATGGTCAGACGCGTTTGAAATGCCATTATTGCGAAAAAACCTTCTCGCGTGATTCAGTTGCCGAAGCCTGATAAAAATCTCAGGCTGTCTGAAAACACGGCTGTGCGGTTTGAGTTGTCTGCTTGATACATCAGTTTCATAAAAAGCAAGATATTAAGCAAATTGCGTTAAAATTACGTTAAAATAATGCCTTCTGAGTTGATGACATCATTTGCTCAAAAGGCATTATTTTTTATAACACGACACGAAATGTAGGAAAACTTATGCACTCATCCATACAAAGCCGGTTTGCCCCAATTTTATACGTCTTGATTTTCTTTGCCGGATTTTTGGCAGCACAAGTTTGGTTTAATCAGCAAGCCTATTTGACCAACCTTCCCCTTTTGGTCACAGCCATTTCTGCCGTTGCATTGGTTTGGTTGATTTGGGCTGTTGTCTCTGCACGATCCAAAGCAAAAAGCAAGATGTTGCACCGTGAGCAGCTGATTCAAAAAGAAAGCATTCATCCTGTTTTGCATGCGACGTTGCAGCGTTCTGACGGGCAAACGGATTTATTGGTTTTGGTTGTCCGCAATAGCGGTAAGGGCTTGGCGAAGAATGTGCGTTTTGAGGTAGAGCCTTTGCCGGATCACTTGCCGAGCAAGCTGGTTGCCGATGCAGTTATGCGCTTGGAGATGTTTTCCTGCGGTGTGGATATGCTGGCATCGGGCGAATTGTATGGCGGCGTGTTTGCAAGCATGTTGGCGCTGGCTGCCGAATTGCCGGACCAGACATTTGGCGGTGTGTTGAAACTGAAGGCCATTTATGAAAATGCCTTTGGCGATCAATGCACTTCTGAAAGCATTTTGGATTTGAGCATACTGAATTTCAATTTGTCAGAAATTAAATCCAGTGGCGAGCAAAAGCCCCGCAAGAAATTGTTGTATTGATATTCAAAATATGCAGGCCGTCTGAAACCGAAATACTTGGTTTCAGACGGCCTGTTGTTATTTTTCAAATGATTTTTGAAGAAAAAGAGGCGTATCGGGTATAATAATCAAAGAATTCGAAACGGATTGTCAGGATCGGCAAGCCGTCTCATCATTGTCGTATTTCAAAACCTTACTGATATTTTTTCAATAATCTGTTGCTATGTATCGGAACTTTTTCTGATGTTGGCACTGGCGAAATATTCCTTCAGCCATTTACTCTCAGGAAGCTGCTTATGTTAGTGTGTAATCCTTATGAAGTTGTGATCCATGGTACGACCAGCAAAGGCAAGATTTTCCGACCAAGCGACTGGGCGGAGCGCCTGTGCGGTATTTTGTCCTCCTTTACTAAAGACAACCGCCTTTCCTATTCTAATTGGGTGCGTCCGATTTTGGTGGACAATGTCCGTTGTGTGGCGGTCGATAAAAAGTTGGAAGAAGACAATCCGCAAATGTTCCGTTTCTTGATGGACTTTGCGGCGGATAATGATTTGCGCGTGATTGACTGCAAAGCCTTGCTCAAAGAGCAAGAGAGCAAACAGCAGGGCGAAGTGCCGGTCGAGCGCGTTTTGTTGGCGCAGGCGATTGAAGAAAAACACGCTGCCGAACGTGCAGAAGCTGCTCAAACCGAGCCTCAAGCTACCGCGCCTGTGGTCGGCGTATTGCGTGAAATTCCGCCGGAAGAAACTGCAACCGCTTTTGCGGCATTGAGCATTTTGCGTTCTTCTTTGACCGATATTCACCGTTTCGTCGAACAAATCAACGAACATCAGCGCAAAACCGGCTACCGTCTGTTAGGTATTTTTGAAGAAGGCAAACAAAATGCCGTGGCCGTATGCGGCTTCCATGCTGCACATAACTTGGCCAGCGGTTACCATATCCATATTGATGATCTCGTAACCATGCCTCAATGCCGCCAAAAAGGCTATGCTTCTCGCTTGTTGGAAGAAGTACGCAAAATCGGTGCGGAAACCGGTGCAACCAAAATCCATTTGAATGTCCATGTGAACCATGACCGTGCAGATGCCCATCGTCTCTACTTCAAAAACGGATTTGAAATCTGCGCTTACCATTTCCGTTGCGATCCGAAATAATTTTTGTGGAAAGAGAGAAATCGATGTTGAAGATTTTGACCGCGGCTGTTTTGACACTGAGCTTGGCGGCCTGCGCATCCGGCAGCGGAGGCAGCTCGCAAATGTATGGTGAGATTAAGGCCGGTGTAGAAACCAGCCATCAACGTTGAGATATACAATGACAAGGCCGTCTGAAATAGGTTTTCCTGTTTCAGACGGCCTTTTTTCAGCTTGATTAGAGGGGCATGGAGGTATCGTCAGTGGCAACAGTCCGATGTAGGCGATACCAATTGTACAGGCGCAAGATGCACAAGAAGGCAATAATGGGCATGCAGGCCGCGGTAACCAGATAACGCGGGTTGCTGAAGTTTAAAACGTTGTGACCGGAAAGCAGCGACAAAGCGGCATGCAACCATTCCCACAAAGACGAAATGCTGAATGCCAAAACAGCCAACAGGCCGAGGGTTCGGAAAATGCCGATGGGCAGGATTTGTTGGCGTAATACGGCGCGGTTGAGTTGGAACAAAACAATCAAACCGAAGCCGATGATGCAAACCATGCCGCCGTTGGCGACGATTTGCAGGCTGTTGAAGGCAATGTCGGGCGTAACGGAAATTGTACCGGACTGGTTGGCGGCGGTTTGTTGCAAATTTAAGCCTTGCATGACATTAAGCACGAAACCGTAGATCAGGTCGGCCAAAACGATGCCGATGGGTAGCGGAGTCAAAAAACGTTTCATGGATCAGTTGAGTATTCTATTAGTATGAGGGAGGCCGTCTGAAAATCAAAAATGACGACGTGAGAGTGTATTGTATCTGATAGAAAAGTAGGTTAATGCAAAAATAAATTTAGTTTAAGTCAGAAAATAATGTAATTTTACGCCAACATTATTGTATTAAGCGTACAATCTCCCTCATTATCAAACGTGGAATCAACAGGAAAGGACGTTTACATGAGCGAATTGCAACGTGATTTAACCCGTATCAGTCACAATACCAAAATTGTCGCCACATTGGGTCCGGGCAGCAACAATGTGCAATTGTTGGAAGACATGATCCGTGTCGGCGGTCTTAATGTCGTCCGTTTCAATTTCAGTCACGGTACTCCGGAGTTCCATGAAGAAAATGCCCGCATCGTGCGCGAAGCCGCAAAACGTGCAGGTCAGGAAGTGGCGATTCTGGCCGACTTGCAAGGCCCGAAAATCCGTGTCGGCAAAATTGCCGGCGGCAGCATCGAGCTGAATAAAGATGAAACCTTAATTTTGGATGCCGCGCTTGAAGGCGAAGGCACACGCGAAGCGGTGGGTTTGGACTACCGCGATTTGCCGAATGACGTCGTTGCCGGCGATGTTTTGTGGCTGGATGATGGCCTGTTGACTTTGACCGTTGAGGCGGTTGAAGGAAGTAAGATTATTACAAGAGTCGAAAACAGCCATGTGCTGAAAAGTAATAAAGGCATCAACAAACGCGGTGGCGGCCTGTCTGCCGGCGCGTTGACCGAAAAAGACTTCCGCGACCTGAAAACGGCGATTGCCATCGGTTGCGACTACTTGGCCATCAGCTTTGTGAAATCTGCCGAAGATTTGCACATCGCACGCGCCAAAGTCGAAGAAGAAATGAAAGGCAGTACAGCCGTACGCCCCGGTTTGGTTTCCAAAATCGAGCGCGTAGAAGCCATTGAAAATCTGGACGAAATCATCCTCGCCAGCGACGGTATTATGGTTGCCCGCGGCGACTTGGCAGTGGAAGTCGGCCATGCTGCCGTTCCTGCCCTGCAAAAACGCATGATCCGCCGCGCCCGTGAGTTGCGCCGCTTCAGCATTACCGCGACCCAAATGATGGAATCCATGATTACCAACCCTGTACCGACCCGTGCCGAAGTGAGCGACGTGGCCAATGCGGTATTGGATGGCACGGATGCGGTAATGTGTTCTGCTGAAACCGCCGTCGGTGCGTATCCGTTTGAAACGGTCAGCCAAATGGCGATTATCTGCGCGGCAGCCGAAAAAGAGCAGGACTCGCTCAACGGCGTTGCCGAACAAGTCGAGTATCCCGAAGCCGTCAGCACCAACTTGGCGATTGCCGGCGGCGCAGTCGGCGTAGCGCGTGCGGTTCACGCCAAAGCAATTGTCGCCCTGACCGAAAGCGGCTCAACTGCCTTCGAAATCAGCCGCCACAACATCACCTTGCCGATTTTCGCCCTGACTCCGAGCATTTCCGCCCAACGCCGCATGGCAATGTATCGCGGCGTGCGTCCGATGATTTTGGCGACCAGTACCGACCATGATACTGCGCTGAACGAAGTGGAAGCTGTGTTGGTCGAACACCAAATTCTGTGTTCCGGTGACCAATACATCATTACAAGCGGCTCGAAAATGCGCGAATCCGGTTCGACCAACACATTGGAAGTGTTGCAAGTCAAATAATCAAATCAATGTTTTACTAAGTGGAAAAAGCAGGCTGCCCGCAGCCTGCTTTTTTTGTATTTTGGGTATTTTTTATGTAAAAAACCGAAAATAATAGGCAAGAATAACGATGTAGTATAGAATTGAGTGCCTATACTAAATCAATAAAGGACGTTTCAGACGGCCTTTTTCTTTGTCCGCTACTTTCACGGTAAACCAAAATGATTCATTTCAATTTGAAAAAAACAGTATTTATCTTAAGCACAGCACTTTTATCTACCGCCGTCCAAGCTTCCGGTTACCACTTCGGCACACAATCCGTTAACGCACAAGGCACGGCCAACGCCGCAGCCGCCGAAGCCGCCGATGCCTCAACCATTTTCTACAATCCGGCCGGTTTGAGCAAAATCGACAGCAGCCAAATTTCCGTCAACGCCAATATCGTATTCCCAAGCATTCATTATGAGGCGGAATCTGCGAAACACTTCCGCACGGGTGCCGATGTCAGTGGCTCGACCAGCGGCAAAATTACCGAAACCACTATTGCTCCGCACGTTTATGGCGCGTACAAAGCCAGTGACGATGTGACTTTAGGTTTGGGTGTGTACGTTCCTTTTGGCTCTGCAACAGAATACGAAAAAGATTCCGTATTGCGCCACAACATCAACAAACTGGGTTTGACCACTATCGCCATCGAGCCGGTAGTCGCGTGGAAGCTGAATGAGCAGCACGCCGTCGGTGCAGGTTTGATTGCCCAATATTCCAAGGCCGAATTGCGCAAATACTCCGACTGGGACGCTTCCGGCGCCATCAGCCAATTGGCCAGCGGTTTGGCTTCTCGTCAAGCAGGCCGCCCCGTTGCTGTCGATGCGACCGGCAAAGCTGACGGTCATGCCGATGTAAAAGGCCACGATTGGGGCTTCGGCTACCAACTGGCATGGATGTGGGACATTAATGACCGGGCTCGCGTGGGTGTGAACTATCGTTCCAAAGTATCGCATACGCTGAAAGGCACTGCCGATTGGGAAGCGGACGGCGCATATGCAAAACGCGCTTGGGATTTGGGTGCAATGGCTGCGCGCGGTTATGTGCCGAACGAAAAAGCCAGCGTAAAAATTGTAACTCCTGAGTCTTTGTCTGTTCACGGTATGTACCGCGCCACCGATAAAACCAACCTGTTCGGCGATGTGACTTGGACGCGCCACAGCCGCTTCAACAAAGCGGAGCTGGTGTTTGAAAACACCAAAAAAGTTGTCAACGGTCAATCTGACCGTACCGTCATCACGCCTAACTGGCGCAACACTTATAAAGTCGCATTCGGCGGCTCTTACCAAGTTACCGAACCATTGCAACTGCGTGCCGGTATCGCTTTCGACAAATCACCGGTTAAAAGCGCTGAAGACCGCATGAACAGCCTGCCTGACGGCAACCGTATCTGGTTCTCTGTCGGTGCTAAATATCAACTGGGTAAAAACCATGTGATCGATGCGGCGTACAGCCATATCCACATCAATGACACGGTTTACCGCACTGGCAAAGCCAGCGGCAACGACGTAGACAGCCGCGGTGCATCTTCTGCACGCTTCAAAAACAAAGCAGACATCTTGGGCTTGCAATACACTTACAAATTCAAATAATCGGATTTGAGTTGTGGATAAAAAGGCCGTCTGAAGATTTCAGACGGCCTTTTTGATTGGAAGGAATGGATGGAGCAATCAACAGGCAATAAATGGCGTGCCGTGCTTTTCATATTTCTGATTTGAATGGCAGAGCGGAAAGGCAATAGAAAAGGGAATAGTCGATTACCGGCTTGAGAAATAAGATATTGTTCGCGCTTTAAACAATGTGTTACAGATTTTATTTATTCTGATGGGCAGCAATTAAAAGGCCGTCTGAAAAACAGGTTTTCAGACGGCCTTTATTTGCCGGATGGCTGCTAAGAAAGCCCAATCAGCTGCGGACTTCCAGTTCGATTTCTCTTTCTTGTTCGTCTTCAGCCGGTTTGTCCATGGTTTTTTCATCGGCCATATTGTCCAAATCGCGGCCGGGTTCGGAGGCAGTATCGCCAATGGAAACGCTGTTCAGGCTTTCCAAAATAATGGCGGATGCCAGATGGTCGGATGTGCGGTACACCATTGCCAAACCGATTTCTTCCGCCGGAATGGAAACCAATTCAACCGTATCTTTATCTTTCGGCTTGCGAATCAGGTTGTTGGACAGATTCACACGGACTTGGCGGCCGCGTTTGTAGAGGCTGACCACAGTGCCTTTATCCAAGCCGTCGAGTTCGCCTTTATCCAAAGTAATGGTTTGGAATTGGCCGGCTTCGCCTACGCCGTCGAAGATGGAAACGACTTTGGCCTGAATCGGACGGGCAGGGGCGTGAGGCATAACATTGAAGCTGTCGAGGCCTTCAGGCAGTTTCAGCAGATAGTCGTCTTTGCGGATTTCGGAAACGGCTTCTTCGATAACCAAAGGTTGCGCGGATTGGGTGCGCAACTTCATGGCTTTGTTGATTTGGGTGTAATACTCGTTGCTTTTGAGTTTTTCGTCAGATGCACGGGTACGGTTTTCCAAGGCGGAGTCGGTGTAAGGCAGCGTGTTGGCGATGCCGCTGAACACGACTTCTTGGCCGAGGAATTTGCCGGTTTCCAGATCGGTAATGTTTTTATTGACACGGTAGGTCAGGTAGCGGCCGGGTTCGGTCAGGCCGTATGCGTACACGCGGTTGCCTTGGGTGTAGAGGACGCGGTTGTCGGGGCCGGCAATCAGGCGCGGCGCATTGGCGGTTTCTTCCGGAGCGATAATCTGCGGATGTTTCATGAACATGCGGTAGAGGTTGACGTTGACGGTCGGAATGCCGTAGCCGGAAGTTTCGCGTACGCGCGGATGCAGTTTGATCACGGGAATGCCGTCTGAACGGGTTTGGGCATGTTCAAAACCCAGTCGCGGCTGGCCGTTGACGTAGCGTAAAACCAACACCTGACCCGGATAGATTAGATGCGGATTGCGGATGGCGTTGCGGTTGGCGCCCCAAAGGCGGTTCCACTGCCATGGGCTGTACAGATATTTGCCGGAAATACCCCACAAGGTATCGCCGTTTTTAACGACGTAGCGTTGCGGCGCATTGGGGCGGATTTTTAAAGAAGCTGCCTGAGTGTGGGCAGAAATAGCCATGCCTGCCATGCAAAGCAGGGTTATAATACGTTGTTGCATAACCGTTCCCCTTGAAATCGATTCGGTTTGTCTTCAGATGATAAACAGAGAAGGCTGGAGTTTGCGAAACTGCCGCCCATTCATCAATACGATAACGAACGGCCTCCGTCGCGCTATCTTAACATTTTTCGGCGTTATTTTAGCATTGAATGTTGCTGTCATGACAGGAGATTGTGGCGGCGGAAACCGAATCTGTATGAAAATCACACATCAGCTTTATAAAACGAGAATATTATGGCTTTACTGAACATCCTCCAATACCCTGACGAGCGTTTGCACACGGTCGCCAAACCTGTTGAAAAAATTGACGAGCGCATCCAGACATTGGTTGCCGATATGTTTGAAACCATGTACGAAGCACGCGGTATCGGCTTGGCGGCCACTCAGGTCGACGTACACGAGCGCATCGTCGTGATGGATTTGACCGAAGACCGCAGCGAGCCGCGCGTGTTCATCAATCCTGTCATTGTCGAAAAAGACGGCGAGACGACTTATGAAGAAGGCTGTCTGTCCGTGCCGGGCATTTACGATACCGTAACCCGTGCCGAGCGCGTCAAAGTTGAAGCCTTGAACGAAAAGGGCGAGAAATTCACGCTGGAAGCAGATGGCCTGCTGGCAATCTGCGTGCAGCACGAATTGGATCACCTGATGGGCATCGTGTTTGTCGAACACCTGTCGCAGCTGAAACAAGGCCGCATCAAAACTAAACTGAAAAAACGTCAGAAACACACCATCTGACCTGCGCATCGCTTAAAGGCCGTCTGAAAAGACAAAACAGAAGGCAGACTTCGGTTTTCAATCTTTCAGACGGCCTTTTCAACTGAAACAGTTTGCCCAACGCGCCCATTCAAACCATTTCCACAAGGACACAACATGAAAGTCATCTTTGCCGGTACGCCTGATTTTGCCGCCGCCGCTTTGAAAGCCATCGCCGCCGCAGGTTTTGAAATTCCGCTGGTGTTGACCCAGCCCGACCGCCCCAAAGGCCGCGGCATGCAGTTGACCGCATCGCCGGTAAAACAGGCTGCCTTGGAATTGGGTTTGACCGTGGCGCAGCCGGAAAAGTTGCGCAATAACGCCGAAGCCCTGCAAATGCTCAAAGATACAGGCGCAGATGTGATGGTGGTGGCCGCATATGGTTTGATTTTGCCGCAGGATGTGTTGGATACGCCCAAACACGGCTGCCTCAATATCCACGCTTCGCTGTTGCCCCGTTGGCGCGGCGCGGCACCGATTCAACGTGCGATTGAAGCCGGCGACGCCGAAACTGGCGTGTGCATCATGCAGATGGACATCGGCTTGGATACCGGCGATGTGGTCAGCGAACACCGCTATGCCATCCAATCTACGGATACCGCCAACGAAGTGCATGACGCGTTGATGGGTTTGGGTGCGGAAGCGATTGTTGCCGACTTACAGCGTCTGCAGGCGGAAGGCCGTCTGAACGCGGTCAAACAGCCTGAAGAAGGCGTTACCTATGCCCAGAAATTGAGCAAAGAAGAAGCGCGTATTGATTGGAATGAAAGTGCTGCTGTGATTGAGCGCAAAATCCGTGCTTTCAACCCCGTACCTGCCGCGTGGGTCGAGTATCAAGGCAAACCGATGAAAATCTGGCGTGCCGAAGTGGTGGCCAAACAGGGTAAGGCAGGCGAAGTATTGTCCTGCACTTCAGACGGCCTGCTGGTGGCGTGCGGTGAAAATGCGCTGAACATCACCGAATTGCAGCCTTCCGGCAGCAAACGCATGAGCATACAGGCATTTGCGGCAGGCCGGACGATTGAAGTCGGAATGATTTTGTAACAGGCTGGAAATCAACGTAGAGGAAAGAAAACAATGGCTGTTTTTGAAGTGGTCGAGGGCGATATTACCCGATTGGCAGTCGATGCGATTGTCAATGCCGCCAATTCATCGCTGTTGGGCGGTGGTGGCGTAGACGGTGCAATACACCGCGCTGCGGGCAAAGAACTGCTGGACGAGTGCCGTACTTTGGGCGGTTGCCGCACAGGCGAAGCCAAAATAACCAAAGGCTATCGTTTGCCTGCACGTTTTGTCATCCACACGGTCGGGCCGGTATGGTTTGGCGGACAGCAAAATGAAGAGGCCAAATTGGCACAATCCTACGCCAATTCCTTGCTGCTTGCCCAGAAACACGAGCTTCACAGCATCGCCTTTCCGTGCATCAGCACCGGTGTGTACCGCTTTCCGGCCGAATCCGCCGCGCGTATCGCTTTGGAGAGTTTGAAACAAACCCTGCCGCAATGTCCGGCAGTGGAAAAAATCATCTTTTGCTGTTTTTCCAAAACAGATGCCGAATATTATCGAGCATTGCTGGCTGCCGAACAGGCCGTCTGAAATCCTCCGAACACTTGAAATCAAATATGAATCAGAAAGCAAAAATATGAGTATGTCCCTCGCCCAAAAACTGGCCGCCGACAGCGTTGTCGCGGTTGCCGAAGGGCGCAATCTTCAGGATGTTTTGGCGGAAATCCGCGCGGCGCATCCGCAGCTGACGGCGCAGGAAAACGGCGCGTTGCAGGATATTGCCTACGGTTGCCAACGTTATTTGGGCAGTTTGAAGCACATGCTTGGCCAAATGCTGAAGAAGCCGATTGACAATCCGCAGCTTGAAAGCCTGCTTTTGGCGGCGATGTACCAACTGCATTACACGCGCAATGCGCCTCATGCCGTGGTCAATGAGGCGGTGGAAAGCATTGCCAAAATCGGCCGCGGCCAGTTCCGATCTTTTGCCAACGCGATTTTGCGCCGCTTTTTGCGTGAACGCGACAAACTCGTGGCTTCCTGCAAAAAAGACGATGTGGCGAAACACAATTTGCCGCTGTGGTGGGTGGCTTACTTGAAAAACCATTATCCGAAACATTGGCACAACATCGCCACCGCGCTGCAATCGCATCCGCCGATGACTTTGCGCGTCAACCGCCGACACGGCAATGCCGAAAGCTATTTGGAAAAACTGGCTGCGGAAGGTATTCCGGCCAGGGCTTTGGACGAATACGCCGTGATGTTGGAAGAAGCCGTGCCGGTCAGCCGCCTGCCCGGTTTTTCAGACGGCCTGGTGTCGGTGCAGGATTTTGGTGCGCAACGTGCTGCCTACTTGTTGAACCCGAAAGACGGCGAACGTATTCTCGATGCCTGTGCGGCGCCGGGCGGCAAGACGGGCCATATCTTGGAACTGGCAGATTGTCATGTTACCGCTTTGGATATAGATGAGGGCCGTCTGAACAGGGTGAAGAGTAATCTTGACCGTTTAGGCTTTCAAACGGCCTCTTTGACTTGTGCCGATGCGCAGGACTTGACAGCGTGGTATGATGGCAAGGCCTTTGACGCTGTCTTGGCCGATGTGCCGTGTACCGCTTCGGGTGTGGCACGCCGCAATCCCGACGTCAAATGGCTGCGCCGGCCGACCGATGCCGTCAAAACCGCACGCCAACAGGAAGCATTATTAGACGCACTGTGGCAGACCCTGACGAAAAACGGCAGGATGTTGCTGGCTACCTGCTCGATCTTTGTCGAAGAAAACGACGGTCAGTTGCAAAAATTCCTTAACCGCCATGCCGATGCCGAGTTGATCGAATCGCATGTGCTCTTACCGAACAAACATCAAGATGGCTTTTATTACGCGCTTATTAAAAAGCAGTAAAACGCTGATTGTACCGCTCTTGCTCGCCGTGTCGCTGAACGCGGCGGGCGAGGGCATCAGTGCGACCCGTGCCGAGGCAAAGCTGACCCATGCCGGACAGCTTTCTGTCAGCAGCCGTTTCCGCACCGACCTGCCCGACCAGCTTAAAGAAGCACTCAAACAGGGCGTCCCCCTGCATTTCAATTTGAGTTGGCAGCTGTCAGCGCCGTCCATGTCGTCTTATAAATTCAAGTTCGACCAGCTGCTCAACAACGACAGCACGATTCAATACAAATTGTCCTTCCATCCGCTGACCAACCGCTATCGCGTTACCGTCGGTACGTTTTCTACCGAGTACGACACGCTTGAGACTGCCTTGCGCGCAGTGGGCGCGGTCGCGAATTGGAAGGTTTTGTCCAAGGGCGCGCTGAGTGATGTGGCCGCCAAAGACACGAAGGCTGAAATCCGCCTGCTACTGACAACTGCCAAGCTGCCCAAACCGTTCCAAATCAATGCCCTGACGTCTAAAAACTGGCATTTGGATTCCGGTTGGAAGTCCTTGTCGGTCGTGCAGGAGTAAACCATGCGCCGCTTTCTTCTGATAGCCGCCGTATTCGCCGTTGTTCTGTTGTACGGTCTGACTGTTGCAACAGGCAGCAGCAATGTATTGTCCGATTATTTCTGGTGGATTGTCGCCTTGTGCGGCTTGCTGTTGCTGGTGTTGGCGGCGGTGTTGGTACGCTATGTCGTGCTTTTGATGCGCGACAACAGCAAAAGTGTGTTCGGTTCGCAGATTGCGCGTCGGCTGTCGGGAATGTTTACCTTGGTTGCCGTATTGCCGGGTGTGTTTTTGTTCGGTATTTCCGCCCAGTTTATTAACGGTACGATTAATTCTTGGTTTGGCAACGATACCCATGAGGCTCTAGAGCGCAGCTTAAATTTGAGCAAATCCGCGCTGAACTTGGCGGTGGACAACGCTGTCAGCAATGCCACTCCGGTGCAGATCGACTTAATCAGTGCCGCTTCACTGGACGGCAATTTAGGGCAGACGCTGGCAAAATCGGCACTTACTGCCGACTTTGCCCAGCTGGCGCTTTATAACGCGACCACCCATAAAGCCGAGAAAAACATCAATCCCCTGAAACTAAATCAACCCGAACTCACCAAAGAAGGATGGGAGCAGCTGGAGCAGACAGGCTCGGTACGCAGCTTGGAAAACATCGGCGGCGTGCTGTATGCTCAAGGCTGGATGCTGATCGGTACGCATAAAAATCAGGATTATGCGTTGTTTTTCCGACAGCCGATTCCGAAAGATGTTGCCCAAGATGCGACGTTGATTGAAGCGGCCCGCGCCAAATACGCCGAGCTGAGTTATACCAAAAAAGGCTTGCAAACCTTTTTCCTGTCCACGCTGTTGGTCGCGACATTGTTGGCCATTTTTTTGGCACTGGTGATGGCTTTGTATTTTGCCCGCCGTTTTGTGGCGCCGGTATTGTCGTTGGCAGAGGGTGCGCGGGCGGTGGCTCAGGGTGACTTCAGCCAGACCCGGCCGGTATTCCGCAATGATGAGTTCGGCCGTTTGACCCAGTTGTTCAACCACATGACCGAGCAATTGGCGATTGCCAAAGAGGCTGACGAGCGCAACCGTTTGCGCGAAGAAGCCGCCCGCCATTATTTGGAATGCGTGTTGGAAAGTTTGACCACAGGCGTGATTACTTTGGATGCCGATGGCCGTCTGAAAACCTTTAACAAGGCCGCCGAACAGATTTTGGGTGTTTCGCTGGTGTCTTTGTGGGGCAGCAACTGGCATCAATGGCACGGCAAATCGCCGCAGCAAACCCTGTTGGCCGATGTGTTTGCCGCCATCAATGAAACCGCCGACAGCGACAAACCCGTCCAAGTCGAATACGCCGCGCCCGATGATGCCCGAATCTTGTTGGGTAAGGCCACCATCCTGCCGGAAGACAACGATAACGGCGTGGTGATGGTGATTGATGACATTACTGTCTTGATGCGGGCGCAAAAAGAGGCCGCATGGGGTGAAGTGGCGAAACGTTTGGCGCACGAAATCCGCAATCCGCTCACGCCTATTCAGCTTTCCGCCGAGAGATTGGCATGGAAATTGCATGATAAACTTGATGAACAAGACGCCCAAATCCTCAGCCGTTCAACCGATACCATCGTCAAACAGGTTGCCGCGCTGAAAGAAATGGTCGAAGCATTCCGCAATTATGCGCGTGCGCCGTCGCTGAATTTAGAAAAACAAGATTTAAACGGTTTGGTGTCGGAAGTATTGGTATTATATGAGGCCGGCGCGTGCAAGTTTAATGCACGGCTCAGCGCCGACGCCTTGCCGATTGTTGCCGATACGACGGCGATGCGCCAAGTGTTGCATAATCTATTTAAGAATGCCGCAGAAGCGGCAGAGTCGGACGAAGCGCCGCAAGTAAACGTCGAAACAGGGCGCGAAGGTGGACAGGTTTTCCTGACCGTCTGCAACAACGGTAAAAGTTTCAGCAAAGAAATGCTGCACAATGCTTTTGAGCCGTACGTTACCGACAAACCGACAGGAACGGGGCTGGGTTTGCCCGTTGTGAAAAAAATTATCGAGGAGCATGGCGGCCGTATCAGCCTGAGCAATCAGAACAGCGGCGGCGCGTGCGTCAAAATAGCTTTACCGGAAATGGCAGAAACTTATGCGAAGCAGTGATATTTTGATTGTAGATGATGAAGTAGGCATCCGCGACCTGCTCTCCGAAATCCTTCAAGACGAAGGCTATACCGTCACTTTGGCCGAGAATGCCGAAGAAGCGCGCCAATTGCGTTATCAAACGCGTCCGGCCATGGTATTGCTGGACATTTGGATGCCCGATTGCGACGGCATCACTTTGTTGAAAGAGTGGGCGAAAAACGGCCAACTCAATATGCCTGTGGTGATGATGAGCGGCCATGCCAGTATCGATACCGCGGTTGAAGCCACCAAAATCGGCGCACTCGACTTTCTGGAAAAACCGATTGCTCTGCAAAAACTCTTGTCCGCAGTAGAACGCGCTTTGAAACATGGCGAAGTTCAGACGGCCTCCGGTATGACTTTGGACAAACTGGGCAACAGCCCCGTCATTCAAGAAATGAACGGCAGCATTGAAGCGGCCGCCAAACACAACCGCCCGCTGTTATTGGCCGGTGAGGCAGGCTCGCCGTTTGAGATTGTCGCACGCTATCTGCACAAAAGCGGTACGCCTTGGGTGGCAACCGACCGTGTCGAACACATTGTCGATACGCCGATGGAGCTGTTGCAAAAGGCATCAGGCGGCATTTTGTATGTCGGTGATATTGCCCGGTACAGCAAAAATATCCAAAACGGCATTGCTTTCTTGCTGGAGAAAGCCGACCGCTACAATGTCCGTGTGATTGCTTCATGCGGTTTTAAACGCGGTGAGAGCGCCGATGACGTCGTTACCGGCCGACTGGCAGAGCTGTTGAAAGAGCGCATCAATGTTCCTTCTTTGCGCAGCCAACCGGACGACATCGTCTTTTTAATCAACCGCATCATGACCGATTTGGCCGAAAGTCAAAAAATCCAGCCGGTAAAATTCAGCGACAGCGCGTTGGTGGTTTTGCGCCAATACGATTGGCCGGGCAATTACGACCAGCTTGCCGAAACGGTGAAAAACATCATGTTGGAATCGGACGGCAAAGAAGTGGACGAGCAGGCCGTTGCCGTGGCTTTGGGTCAGAAGGAAAACGCAACGGCGACAGAAATCATCGGCGGCTTCAATTTCAATATGCCTTTGCGCGAATTGAGGGAAGAAGTCGAGCGCCGCTACTTTGAGTACCATATCGCCCAAGAAGGCCAAAATATGAGCCGCGTGGCGCAAAAGGTTGGTTTGGAGCGTACACACCTTTACCGCAAACTCAAACAACTCGGTATCAGCGTATCGCGCCGCAGCGCCGACAAATCCGAAGAATAAGCGCAATATCGGTTCAAACACAAAAAAGGCCGTCTGAAAGCCATCAGGTTTTTCAGACGGCATCGTCATTTGACAGTTTGCTTAGGCAAGCAATACTTTATAAAAATAATGATATGGCTAGGTATTATTATTTTGCCTTTTAAGCCGAAAAGAATACGAAAGTCGGCAAAACTGCTCAGGTTACAACTGATCCGGAAAAACACTATACATTGATTATGTCTGAATCGATGCACTAAGAATTGAAAAATTATTGTGCTCAACATGGTATTTCTTTGAAAGATTTTGTAATTTAGACGATTCAAAATGAAATGCAGCAGTAATGGCTAAAACATAAAGATGGTAAATATGCTTTAATGTAAAGATGTACTTTTGAAAAGGAGTTATCCAATGTTAGGACATTTTGATTATGAAGTAGCTTTAGAGATTTTAGGCCAAAGTCAGCAGTCTTTAGTTCAGACTCGCTATGATGAATACAATAAAAAAACCAAATCCGGAGCTTTTGAAATTTCTACGTAGCCGTATGGCCGTTGTAGATGAGCTAATGGATAACTTAAAACCTGATGATGAATATCTGATTAATCGTATATTGGATAAAAATGATGTTCTGAGAAAGTTACTGTGATGGGAAACTAAAGCTTTATATTAATAAAATATTCAGACGGCCTTTATTTACTTCAGGCCGTCTGAACAACCATTACAAAAAGGGAACAGATTGATGACGGAAAACGAGCGTTTTGCTTGGTTGCAACTGGCATTTACGCCCTATATCGGCGCAGAAAGTTTTTTGGTGCTGTTGCAGCAATTCGGTAGCGCACAAGCAGCCTTGAATGCGCCGGCAGACAAAATTGCCGAGTTGGTACGCCATAAACAGGCGGCCGAATCGTGGCGCAATGCGGACAAACGAGCTTTGGCGCAGCAGTCAGCCGAAGCCGCTTTACAATGGGAAATGCAGGACGGTTGCCGTCTGTTGCTGCTGCAAGATGATGATTTCCCCGAAATGCTGACACAAGGCATTACCGCGCCGCCGGTCTTGTTTTTACGCGGCAATGCAGAGCTGCTGCATACACCTTCTGCCGCGATTGTCGGCAGCCGCCATGCCACGCCGCAGGCAATGCGGATTGCCAAAGATTTTGGCAGGGCGTTGAGTGAAAAAGGCATTCCCGTCGTATCGGGTATGGCTTCGGGTATCGATACCGCCGCCCATCAGGGCGCATTGCAGGCAGATGGCGGCACCATTGCCGTCTGGGGAACCGGTATAGACCGCATTTATCCACCATCCAATAAAAACCTTGCTTATGAAATTGCCGAAAGGGGATTGATTGTCAGCGAGTTCCCTTTGGATACGCGTCCGTTCGCAGGCAATTTTCCGCGTCGCAACCGTCTGATTGCCGCATTATCGCAGCTGACATTGGTGGTCGAGGCGGCATTGGAATCCGGCTCATTGATTACCGCCAAGCTGGCGGCGGAGATGGGGCGCGAAGTGATGGCGGTACCCGGTTCGATAGACAATCCGCACAGTAAAGGCTGCCACAAGCTGATTAAAGACGGGGCAAAATTGGTGGAATGTCTGGACGATATTCTTCATGAGTGTCCGCAGCTATTGCAAAATACGCCTGTTCCATCATATTCTATAAATAAGACGGTCAAACTGAAAAATGATCAAACCGAACGGCTGCAACCAAAAACAATAGCGGATGAATCGCAAAGGCCGTCTGAAAACCTACCTGCCGCCCCATCAACAAGCGCTTTATTGGAAGCAATGGGTTACGACCCGATACATCCCGATATTTTGGCGCAACAAACCAATACGGCAGCGGCAGACGTGTACGCACAGCTTTTGGAATACGAACTTGACGGTATCGTCGCCGCCTTACCAGGCGGCCGTTATCAGCGTGTCAAAGCATAAATTATCTATATTTAAGGAACCAGCATGACCGAAGTCATTGCCTATTTAATCGAACACTTCCAAGATTTCGACAATTGTCCGCCTCCGGAGGACTTGGGTCGCCTCTTGGAAGATGCGGGTTTTGATGCTACGGAAATCGGCAATACATTGATGATGATGGAAGTCTTGTTCAATACGTCCGAATTCTATGCCGAGCCGTTTAACAGCGATTCCCTGCGCGTATTCTGCCGTGAAGAAGCTGAAAACCTGCCGCAGGAAGTCATGGGCTTGATGCAATATTTGGTTACCGAACACGCAATTACTTATGAGCAACGCGAAATTGTCATTCACGCCCTGATGCACATTCCATCGGACGAAATCACCCTCGATATCGCCAAAGTGTTGGTATTGCTGGTGTTGTGGATGCACAAGAGCGAGTTGCCCGTCCTGATAGGTGACGACTTGATGAGTGCGTTGACCGGACAAAACGTGATGCACTAAACCTTTTTTCAGACGGCCTCAATAATAAAGGCCGTCTGAAACATAAACCCAATACATCCAAAAGAGAACAACAATGGCGAAAAACTTATTAATCGTCGAATCCCCGTCTAAAGCCAAAACCCTGAAAAAATATCTGGGCGGTGATTTTGAAATCTTGGCGTCTTACGGCCACGTCCGCGATTTGGTTCCGAAAAGCGGAGCAGTCGATCCCGACAATGGCTTTGCCATGAAATATCAATTGATCAGCCGCAACAGCAAACACGTCGATGCCATCGTCGCCGGTGCTAAAGAAGCTGAAAACATCTACCTCGCAACCGACCCGGATAGGGAAGGCGAAGCTATTTCTTGGCATCTTTTGGAAATCCTCAAATCCAAACGCGGCTTGAAAAACATCAAGCCGCAGCGTGTCGTGTTCCACGAAATCACCAAAAACGCCGT
>ERZ773008.957-NODE-957-length-20740-cov-2.875610_pt1 | contig 20740 bp, 15 predicted proteins | sample MGYA00580664_ERZ773008 | MGnify/ENA primary metagenome ERZ773008 (study PRJEB29015, sample SAMEA2738016) | human oral metagenome | biome: human oral; feature: human-associated habitat; material: dental | place: China | collected 2048 ... | reverse complement strand
TTATAAAGTCATATAAAAATCATGGAAATAACATAAAACATATTCCCGAATTCACAGAAGAAAAAGAAGCACTCTCTATAGGAGGATATAGTAATACATTAGGAGTAAATGTAAAAATCGTATGGTTTAACCAAACAAGAATGGTTAGAATTTTTACTGTAATAAACGATCAAAAGACAATAGATAACTATCTCAAAAAGGTAGTTCGATACCATTAAAAGAAATAAAAGGAGGAAATATATCTACTACATATAAAGCAACTTATTTTTATGTGTAGTGGTATAATATTTTATATTACAATAGAAAGAACTTAGGAAGGAGAACTATTTTGCATTTAATTTCGGTCGAATCTTCCAATGTAGAGTGTATTGGATATGAAGATGGAGTTATTGAGGTTCATTTTAACAATGGATATGTATATCAATATACAGGCACTACAAGTAGTTTGTTTGATGAGTTTCTTAATTCAGAAAGTAAAGGACGATTTGTTCATCAAAGGTTAAAAGATAATTTTCCAACAATTCGTATTGAATAAAAGTAATTTTTATAGTAGTAAAAACTTATATTAAAAAGAGTGTTGTATTATTGCAATGCTCTTTTTTTAATGCTCTTTTTTTGTGGTGTGAAATTAAAACAAATATTGATAAAAAATTAATTTATATATTTTTTATTACTTCTTTTTTGAATATAATAGGAATGGAAATAATGAGTTTTATTTCTAATTAGAAGAATGTATATGGCGTTTAAGTGTGTAAAAAGATAAGTGTAAATTCATGATATCACTCGATGTTATTTCGTATTTATTTGATTTTTTATTTGGTGGAGATCATTTGCTTGCTACTCTTTTTCTTATTCATAGTGCCTATATGATAATGAAATTATTTGTAAATTCCCGGATCCGACAAGTATTATTCTTGATTCAGAGAAAAAAGAATTTGCAGAGCTTTTTGGTGAATTGTTAAAAGCGGAAAATGTTCTTAAAAACTTTGATGAATTTGAAAGCTTTGAGACAATTATATCTGAAAGACAAATGCAAGATATGAAGAGTGTATACGTAGATATTAGAGAAAGAGTTTTATTATCATAGCGCCAATCAGTACCGGATGAGGAACAGGTGGATTTTTCTGATATTGAATTTCAAATTGATTTGTTAAAGACAGACGAAATCAACTTAGATTATATTTTGGCTTTAATTTTAGACAAATCGAAAGAGCATAATGATATAGAAAGTTTGAAAGCTGAAGTTCGTAGAGTTATTAGATCCAGTTTAGGAACTAGGGCTAAAGAAGAGTTGGTTATCGATTTTATAAACCAAACGAATCTTTCAGAATTAAAGAATACCGATGATATTCTGGAATCTTTCTACAGCTTTGCAAAGAAAGAAAAAGAGAATACGGTTAATAAATTGATAGAGGATGAAAGATTGAAAGAAAATTCTAAGCGCTTTATTAATAGAGCTATTAATAAAGGCTATGTGGAGTATGCCGGTGATGAATTGGACCAAATCATTCCACCAACCTCCCGTAGACAAGGCGCAAGAGAGAAAAAGAAAGAATCGGTGTTAGAAAAGATAAAGAGAATCGTAGAGGTATTTATAGGAATTTAAATTAATATACAAAAAAGGACTGCTAAAAGTAGTCCTTTTTAATATTTAAAATAAACAGATTATAAACAAAATGAGGTATAATATCACTGATAATATTTTTAATAATAAGAGGAAAAACAAATGAAAGAAATGTTTATTGATTTATCTGTATCAAATTTATTTGAAGAGAATAAATTAAAATTAAATAAAAAGAATGTCTTTATATTTGGCAAAAACGGAACAGGCAAATCGACGTTAGCAAAAATTATAAAAGAACAGCATAGTAAAAAGTATGATGTAAGAGTCTTTAATGGATTTGAAGGCGTTATTGGAGAAAACAAAAGATTAAATGCTGTCGTGTTAGGCAATAAAAATACTGAGATAAATCAAAAAGTGGATAACGTTAAAAATGACATAGATAAGCTTAACATTGAAAAGAAGAAGATAGAAGAAAATATATTAGAAAATCCTGAAAAAACTGAAAATTTTTGGTCAAAAGTAAATGCTGCTACAAGGTTATGTGACGAAAAAAAAAAGAAACTAAATAAATTTTATTCTAAAAGTGCAACAAATATCAAAAAGAAAACTCATCCACAAATTACCTTGACCACGTATAATTGTAGGTCATTTAAGGAGGATATTGGTAAAGCAGAGAAACTGTCTTATGCAGAAGTAAAATCTAATGAAGAAATTTTAAAAACAGAGTTAAAAAAAGCTAATGAAATTCCTTTTATTAAAGAGTTAAACTTACAGTATTATTTAGATGAATTAAATATTTTATTAACAAAATCAATAAAAGAACAAATCATTATTTCGGAATTTATAGATAATAATGCAAAAAGGCAATTTGCTGAGAAAGGGTTGCTTATTCATGAAGCTCATGATAAATGTGCTTTTTGTGGGAATGAAATCAAGGAAGAACGGTTAAATTTATTAAAGTCATATTTTTCTGTAAACGAAGTTAAAGAATTTCAATATCAAATTAATACCTATATTACCAAAATAAAAGAAATAAAAGAAAAAGTTAATAATCTACACATTGATAAAGATCAGTTTTATCCACACTTTATTCATGATATTGATAAGTTAAAAGGGACTTTTTCAAATAATAAGAAAGACATTGAAGATTTTTTACAATCTCTATTAAAACATGCAGAAAACAAATTAAAAGAGTTATTTACACCTTCCTTAGAATGGAAGATACATGTTCCAGAAGATATTAATATTGTTGTAGGACAATACAACGATTATGTAAAGGAAAATAACTCTAGTAATTTAGCAAAAGAGCAGGAGTTGGCTAAGAATAAATTACGATTGCATCATGTAAAACTTGCTTTAGAGTCTGATGAATATAAACAATTAAAAGAAAATTATTCGAAAGTTAGGGAACAATGCAAGTTATTAAAGGTAGCATTACAGGAGAAACAAAAGGAATTAAGCGACATAAATTTTGAAATAGCAAAGAAAGAGAAAGAGCTTATTACTTTATTAAGCCAGACAAAGAGTGAGAAAATACTTGCGGATAAAATAAATCAAGAACTTAGATTATATGTGAATTTCACCTTGGAATACGTTGAAGATACAAATGAAGGAAATGGGTTTTATCAAGTAAAAGATAAATTAACAGGTAATTTGAGAGATATAATCCATTTATCTACAGGAGAAAAGAATATTATAGCTTTTTTATACTTTATCTTAAAACTGGGAGAAATAAAAGAAGAGAAAACTTCTTTTCCTAAAATTATTATTTTTGATGACCCTATGAACTCCAATGATGATGGTTTTCAATATTTAATTATTGAGAAATTAAATAACTTATTACCTGCTAAAACATCAAAAGCCATGATTCAATATGAAAAAGCGTTGATAATGACTCATAATAAACATTTTTATATTAATTTAAGATTTGGATATTCATATCAGTATGCACAGTTTATGCATTTTTTATCTTCAGGGGATAAAGTACATTTTGAAAATATATGTGAAGAGAAAAATGATTTTAAAACCAGTTATGAGTCTTTATGGAATGAATTAGAATTTTTATATGAATGTGAAAGTATAGAAGCGACTATGTTATTAAATCCAATTAGAAGAATTATTGATACTTTTGCAAAATTCAATGCTATAAATAAAGAAGATATGTTTAACAATGTACCAGGCGCAAAGAAACTTTTCAATGTAAATTCACATTCTGTAGATGATTTAGAGGCTGAATTAAATGGAAAAAGTAAGGATGAGATTATAAACATAATGAGAGGATGCTTTAATGGATATAAAACGCATTTTGAAAAACATTGGAAGTTTTTAAATTAGGGGGCGTGTATGGAGGAGAATTGGGAATCTTGTATAGAGAGTATCTTGCTTGAGGGGGAGCGGATAGGGAGTTTTTCTGTTGCTAAAAAGACGGGAACGATATATATTCTTTTTCAACGTGGGGAGTTTGCCTATCTTCCTATTCGTATAGCTGACCATAGAACAGTTTCCTTTTTTGCGAATCGAACTTTTAATATGGGACAAGATATAGAGGTGTTGTTATCTGCTATTAGAAGATATTTGGATGAGAGTGATTGGTATATCTTTAAATATGAAGACTATTTTACTTTGCGTGCGTTATTTATTTTGAGCAGAAAACGTATTTATACGTATATTGATAATACGATGGAGATTTTTGGGCAATCTAAAATGGGACTTGTGTTCTATCAGATTCGACGCTTTTATCGGACGCAGTGTATTAATACGGTATCTGAGTCTTTACAAAAATATTTACGAAGATTATTTGCTTCCGGACTTATTAGCGGAAAACAACAGGAGTCCGGCGATTACAGCGTGTATATTACTCGAATGGGTGTTACGTTTTTACATGAGTTCGGTATACGTTTTGATTAAAGATTCAGAAAAGATTTTAGCATGGTGAACATAGAATATATAGAAATTCCTGAAACGGAAGAGTCTATGGAGTGTGCAGAATAATTACAAAAACTGTTTATCTCATTCTTGTTTAAGAGTATAATGATATAAGTGATAATTATTTTCATTTAGTTCATTTATATAGAGGAGGATGTTTATGGCTTGTACTACAATTCTTGTTGGTAAAAAGGCTTCTTATGACGGTTCAACGATGATGGCTCGTAATGAGGATTCTCCATCCGGTGTATTTACTTCGAAAAAGTTTATTGTGGTAAATCCGGAGGAGCAACCTCGTTATTATAAATCTGTAATTTCTAAGGTGGAAATGGATTTGCCTGAAAATCCGATGCGTTATACAGCGATGCCGGATGCTCCTTCTAAGCAGGGGATTTGGGGAGAAGCAGGAATTAATGAAGTGAATGTAGCTATGTCGGCAACTGAAACGATTACTTCGAATCCACGTGTATTGGGAGCAGACCCTTTAGTACCCGGAGGTATTGGGGAAGAAGATTATGTAACGATTGTTCTTCCTTATATTCGTTCTGCTCGTGAGGGTGTAAAACGTTTGGGAATGCTTCATGAACAGTTCGGCACGTATGAGATGAATGGTATCGGATTACAAGATAAAGATGAAATTTGGTGGTTTGAGTCCATTGGCGGACATCACTGGATCGCAAAGCGTGTACCGGATGACAGATATGTAGTAGTACCGAATCAGCTCGGTATCGACTATCTTGATTTGGTAGATGCTTTTGGTGAGCAAGAATCTTGTATGTGCTCAGCAGATTTATTAGAATTTATTACAGAAAATCATCTGGACTTGGTACGTCATGAAGACGGATATTGTTTAAAGAATGAAAGAGCTTTTGATGTAAGAGCCGCTTTTGGCAGTCATGATGATTCGGATCATACCTATAATACTTGTCGTGCCTGGTTCATGGAGCGATACTTAAATCCGAATACCTATCTGTGGGATGGAGAAGATGCCGATTTTACTCCTGAATCCGATGATTTGCCGTGGAGCATGGTTCCTGAAAAGTTGATTACGGTTGAAGATGTGAAGTATGTATTATCTGCACATTATCAGGGGACTCCGTATGACCCGTATGCAAAGCATGGCTGCCATACAAAGAAAAATAAATATCGTGTGATTGGAATTAATCGTAATAATTTTGTGGCGTTGACACAGCTTCGTCCGTATATGCCGAAAGAAATTATGGCGGTGCAGTGGATTGCAGAGGGGTGTAATGTGTTTAATGCGTTTGTTCCTTTTTATGCAAATATTACAAAGACTCCGGAATATATTGCGAATACAACAGCAGAAGTTACGACGGAGAATTTCTATTGGGCAAACCGCCTTATCGGCACATTAGCAGATGCTCACTTCCAGACAACTGCTATTTTTATTGAAAGATACCAAAATCAGGTACATAGTAAAGGACATGCACTTTTGAGTAAGTTTGATAAGCAGTTTATGACAGAAAAGCCGAATCAGGTACAACATTTCTTAGAAGGTTGTAATGAAGAAATGGCAAAAATGGCAAAAGAAGAAACGCAGAAAACATTGTCGAGTGTATTGTATACGGCAAGTAACGGAATGAAAAATTCATTTGCAAGAAGTGATGCGTAAGAAATATAAAAAGCAGAGAAAATTTTCTCTGCTTTTTTAATGGAATGAAAATGGGAAATAAAAAAGTCGATATCATAGAGATATCGGCGATAATATCAGAGCTGGACTGTCAGAGTATCCTCGACCAGCATCCGGTGCTAGGGTTTCAACGCTGGATACTCAGCTCTACTCATCCGGCAATTTTAGTGTATCAAAAGAAAATGGGGGTGTCAAAAAAGTAAGTGATATACCTATTATTTAGTATATACATGTTACAATAGAGAAAATTCTTAAAAGGCGGATGAGTTATGCGTTTAGATAAATTTTTATCGGATATGAATAAGGGAACTCGTAAGGAGTTGAAACGGTTAGTTAGACAGGGGCGAGTAGCCGTGAATGGAGTGACCGCTACCAATTCAGGAAGGGCGGTGAACGAAAGCGACTGTATAGAGGTGGATGGCGAGTCAGTTGTTTATGCCAAGTATGAATATTATGTAATGAACAAGCCACAGGGGGTAATTACGGCAACAGAGGATTCCAGGCAGGATACGGTGTTGGATTTAATGGAAGAAAATCGTCGAAAAGATTTGTTTCCTGTGGGGCGTTTAGATAAGGATACGGTAGGGTTACTTCTTATAACGAATGACGGAGATTTGAATCATCGGTTGTTATCTCCCAAAAAGCATGTGGACAAAGAGTATGTTGCAAAGATTAGCGGACGAGTTACGGAAGAGGATGTGAAAATATTTGCTAAGGGGGTTTTTATTGAAGACGGATTTCGTGCGTTACCGGCAGAGTTAAAAATTCTTTCTTATAGAGAAAAAGCAACAGAAGAAGATTTGTTGGATGTAGAGCAGAGTAATGCACCGCAAAAACATCTTTCTCAGGGGATAACTGAAATTTCTATCGTTATTCATGAAGGGAAATATCATCAGGTGAAAAAGATGTTTCATGCGATTGGGAAGGAAGTGTTTTTCTTAAAAAGAATACGAATGGGAACGCTTCTCTTAGATGAGGAATTAGCAGAAGGGACTTATCGTAAGTTAACTGCGGATGAGTTGAGTGGTTTAATGAGAATCACTTGCAAGGAAAAATAGAGAAATATAAGGAAGAAAGAAAAATTAATATAAAATTTACATAAAATAGATTAAAATCTTTGTTTTATGATAAATATTGTAAAATTTACTTAAAAATAGACAAAAATATATAGAGAGTGTTATATAAAATTGTGATATAATACAAATATACATTTTTTATAGAAAAGGATGAGATGAAATGAGTAAGGTAATAGTTATCGGTCACAAGTCTCCGGATACAGATTCTATCGGAGCAGCTATCAGTTATTCCTATTTGCAGCGTCAAATGGGTGTGGAAGCCGTAGCAGGTCGTGCCGGTGAATTGAATAAAGAATCTAAATTTGCTTTGGAATATTTTGGCGTAGAAGCACCGGAATTCATTTCTTCGGTAGCACGTAAGAGTGAATCTGATGAAAAGCAGAAGGTGATTCTCGTTGATCATAATGAATCGAAACAATGTGTAGACGGTATTCAGGACGCAGAAGTTATTGAAGTAGTAGATCATCATCGTTTGGGAGATTTTGAAACTTCCAATCCGATTTTTATGCTGTTTTGTCCGGTGGGATGTGTAAATACTATTATTTATAATTTGTATAAAATGCGTGGTATTCAGCCGACCAAGGCGGTAGCAGGTATGATGCTTTCCGCTATTATTTCTGATACCGTACTATTCCGTTCTCCGACTACTACGGATAAAGATCGTGAAGCCGTTAAGGAATTAGCGGAACTTGCGGGTGTAGATTATGAACAGTATGGTATGGAAATGCTCAAGGCTGGTGCGGATATTTCTGACTATTCTGCCGAGCAGTTGGCAAGTAATGACCGCAAGGAATTTGAATCTGCCGGAAATACTTTTACGGTAGGGCAGATTTCCGTGATGGATGTAGCACCTATCAATGCAAAGAAAGATGCTATTATGGCAGTTCTTGAAAAGAACAAGGCAGAAAAAGGATATGTTGCCTCTTATTTGATGGTTACTGATATTCTGGCAGAAGATACATTCTTGTGGTTTACTGACGGAGCACAGGAAATTGTAGAAGCTGCTTTTGAAAAGAAGGCTGACAATCAGTGTGTATATTTACCTAAGGTCATGTCTCGTAAGAAGCAGGTATCTCCACCATTGATTAATGCATACGCAAAGTAATTTAATTATAGATGAAAAGAACCCGTACATGGCATGTTCGTGTACGGGTCTTCTTATGAGTATCTGACCGTGATAGAATCAGTATATGATACATGGCAGATAGGAGGATGGGATATGGCAGACTTTTTAAATGGTCTTAATAAAGAGCAACGTGCGGCTGTAGAACAAATAGAAGGTCCACTTTTGATTATGGCAGGTGCCGGTTCGGGTAAAACAAAAGCATTGACTTGTCGTATTGCTTATATGCTTAAACAGGGGATTAATCCACGTAAAATTTTAGCAATTACCTTTACTAATAAAGCGGCACAAGAAATGCGTGAGCGTGTGCATTCATTAGTGGGGGCGGAAGCAGAACACATTTGGATGTATACATTCCATTCTTTTGGTGCGAGATTTTTAAGAAGTGAAATAGAGAAATATCCGCCATATAATAGTCAGTTTACTATTTATGATTCGGACGATTCGAAACAACTGATAAAAAATATTTTGAAGGAAATGAATTTGGATGATAAGCAGTTTCAGCCAAGTTCTATACAAAGTCATATTTCCGGGGCAAAGAATCGATTGTTGACAGCTAAAGCTTTTCGTGCATCGATTGGCGATAATTTTTTTGCACAGCGTATAGCGGATATTTATGATCGTTATGATGCAGAAATGAAACAAAATAATGCATTAGATTTTGACGATTTATTATTGGTTACCACTTCTTTGTTGCAGAAAAAAGAAATCAGAACCAAGTGGCAAGATCGTTTTCATTATATTTTAATTGATGAATATCAGGATACCAATCATGCACAATATCTAATGGCAAAATATATTGCAGGCGACCGTCAGAATATTTGCGTCGTAGGGGATGCTGATCAGAGTATTTATTCTTGGCGTGGTGCAGATATTCGTAATATTATCGATTTTAAAAAAGATTATGCCGATGCAAAAATTATTAAGTTGGAACAAAATTATCGTTCTACGGATACGATACTCAAGGCAGCCAATGCTGTTATTAAAAACAATACAGACCGTCCACCTAAAAAGTTATGGACCGAAAATGAAAAAGGGGCATTGATTCAACGTTTTGAAGCGATGGATGAGCATGAAGAAGCTGATTTTATCGTTTCTTCCATGAAGAAAGAACATGATACGAATCATATTCCATATGGGGATATGGCGATTTTGTATCGTATGAATGCACAGTCTCGAATTTTAGAAGAATCTTTAGTTCGTAAAGGCATTGCTTATACCATGGTAGGCGGGGTACGATTCTATGATCGTGCAGAAATTAAAGATATCATGGCTTATTTAAAAGTTCTTGGAAATAGTAGAGATACGGTCAGCTTACAGCGTATTATCAATGTTCCGAAGCGTGGTATCGGAAACACGACGGTAGAGAAATTGATGGCATTTGCGGAAGAACAGGGAATTTCTTTGTTTGAAGCCATTATGGCAGTCGAAGAGTCGTCTTTAACGAAGGGGACGAAAGATAAGGTGCAAAAGTTCAGTGCCTTAATTTTCTCTCTTATTAATGCAGCGGCTGAAGGTGATGTATTTCACTTGATTGAAACGGTTATGGCGGAAACCGGATATTTACATATGTTACGTGAACAACAGGATTCGCAAGCGCAGAGTCGGGAAGAAAACTTGGGAGAACTTTTATCGGTAGCTAAAGATTTTACGAGAAATAATCCGGATGGAGACTTAATTGCATTCTTAGAACAGGTTGCCTTGGTTAATGATGTAGATAATTATGAAGGGGAAAATGAAAAAGTAACTTTGATGACTTTACATAGTGCAAAGGGCTTGGAGTTTCCTATCGTATACATGGCAGGATTGGATGAAGGAGTTTTCCCGGGAGCGCGTTCTTTAATGGATGAGTCTGCCGTGGAAGAAGAACGAAGACTTTGTTATGTAGGGATTACACGTGCAAGAAAGAAACTATATATTACGAATACACGTATGAGAACGATGTATGGACAATTAAAGCCATATACGCCCAGTCGCTTTTTGGATGAAATTCCATTTTCTTTGGTAGAAGAAATTAAAGTGGAAGAGGAACAGCGGCGGAAAACGAAAGTTATGCATCGATATAACCGTTTTGCAAGTGAAAAAGCACTTTCAACAGCAGCTTATTCCGGTGTTCCGAAGAGCAAGAGTAAGACGGCTCGTTATGACTGGAAAGAGGGCGACAAAGTCGTTCATAAATTATGGGGACATGGTGTGGTAGTAGCGATTTCCGGTGAAGGTAAGAGTATGACCTTGAAATTGCAATTTCCCGGACAGCAGGTTCGCCAAGTTATGGTTGCTTTTGCTCCGATTGAAAAAGAAGAATAAAATAAAAAACTATCTTTCTGGGACAGAATCTGTTTCATGGAAAGGTAGTTTTTATTTTGTTAACAAGTGGTATCGTGATAAAATAAAAGGGTGTTAAAACCTGATCTGTAGGAGGCATTATGGCATCAGAAACTGTTGTACGTAAGATAGAGAAATTACGTAAAGAAATACATTATCATAGTTATCTTTATTATGTAAAAGACCAACCAGAAATAACGGATTATGAATTTGATAAGTTATATCGGGAATTGGTTGATTTGGAAAAAGAATACCCGGAACTGATTACTTCGGATTCTCCGACACAACGCGTGGGCGGTAAGGCGACGGATGATTTTGATAAGGTCAAGTTTAAGAAGCCTATGCTTTCACTTAGCAATGCTTTCAATGCGGAAGAATTGCATGATTTTCATCGACGTGTGACGGGTGGTTTGGGCGATGCAAAGGTGGAGTACATCACAGAACTTAAAATTGACGGATTGTCTATGAATTTAGTTTATGAAAATGGGCGATTTGTACAAGGATTGACTCGTGGTGATGGGAAAGTTGGAGAAGATGTAACCGCTAATGTTAAGACGATAAAAACGATTCCTTTATTCATTGAAAATGCACCAAAGTATATGGAAGTACGTGGTGAAGTCTATATGCCGAGGCAGAGTTTTATTCGTCTTAATAAAGCAAGAGATGAATCGGGGGATATGCCTTTTGCAAACTGTAGAAATGCGGCGGCAGGGTCTTTACGTCAATTGGATCCGCAGGTGACCGCCGGAAGAAACTTGGACTTTTTTGCCTATGGTTTGGGAAGTATAGAAGGTATGGAAATTACTTCACAAGCACAGCTATTGGCACAATTAGAGCGATTCCATTTTCATGTAAATCCGCATTATAAGAAATGGAATTCTATAGAAGAAGTAATTCAAGAGGTCAATCAATGGCAGGATAGCCGTCGTACTTTGGAATATGATACAGATGGACTGGTTATCAAAGTCAGTGATTTTGCACAGCAGGAACGATTAGGTGCTACGGGAAAAGATCCGAAATGGGCGATTGCCTATAAGTATCCACCGGAAGAAGCGGTAACAAAAGTGGAACGTATTGTGGTTACGATGGGGCGTACGGGCGTATTGACACCTTCTGCTGATTTGGTACCGGTACGTTTGGCAGGAACGGTTGTGAAACGTGCTACATTGCATAATATGGACTTTATTCGGGAAAAAGATATTCGTATAGGGGATACCGTTCGTATATATAAAGCAGGGGAAATTATTCCGGAAGTGGCGGCGGTAGAAAAAGATAAGCGCAATGGTAGTGAAACACCTTTTGAAATGCCTACGCAGTGTCCGATTTGTAACTCTACCGTGGCACGTATAGAAGGGGAAGCTGCTTATCGTTGTGTGAATCCGACTTGTGGCGGTGTAGTGAGAGAAAAACTGATTCATTATGCTTCTCGAAATGCGATGAATATTGAAGGAATGGGACCTTCTGTTATAGACAGTTTACTGGCCTATGAATTAGTTAAAGACCCTGCCGATTTGTATACATTAAAGGCGGAAGATATAGCACAAATCGAACGTATGGGAGAAAAGAGTTCTAATAACTTAGTGGCATCGATTGCAAGTAGTAAAACAAGAGGGTTGGCTAAATTATTGTTTGGATTAGGGATTCGTTATTTAGGGGAAAAAGGAGCGGAACTTTTAGCGGCTACTTATCAGAATATAGAATCTATTATGCAGGCAGAACAAGATTCTTTACTACAGGTAGAAGGTATTGGGCAAGTGATTGCTGAAAGTGTGCATCAATATTTTCACGATGAAAAAAATATCGATTTAATAAATCGCTTACAGCGTGCCGGTGTAGTAACGGAAGAAGTAAAAGAAATACAACTTGGCGGAGCTTTTAACGGAGAAATGGTCGTACTCACGGGGAAACTTTCGTCTATCGGACGTAAAGCGGCCGGAGAACGTATTAAGCAATTAGGTGGACAGGTACAAAGTGCTGTAACCAACAGCACTACTTTAGTGGTAGCCGGTCAGGATGCCGGAAGTAAATTAACAAAAGCAAGAGAAAAAGGAATAATGATTATTGATGAATCTACATTTATGGTTCGTGCGGGGCTTATAGATGCACGAAACACATCTGTGGAATAATTTTTCTGATATTTTATTAGAGATAAAGTAGGTTTTATTCTTACAAATGTACCTTATTTTTAGTAAGGTAGATACAATAAAATTATGATATACTAAAAGGGTAAATGTCTTGAAAAGGAAGTGGAAATAGTGAAAATTACAACTGAAGAAGTAAAAAAGATAGCTCTTCTTTCTCGTTTGTCTTTTAGTGAAGATGAGTTGGAAAATTTGAAGGACTCCATGAGTGGAATTCTTACTTATATGGAAGAATTAAAACAGTATGACACGGAAGGTGTAGCACCTATGGCGCATGCGGTAGAACAATTTAACGTAATGCGTGAAGATATTCCGGATACATCATTTACTCATGAAGAAGCGTTGATGAATGCACCGGAACAAGAAGACGGCTATTTTAAAGTAAAGAGAATCATATAGGAGGGAAGACTGTGAGTTATACCATTCATGAACTTCATGAAAAGTTGATAAATAAAGAAATTTCTTCCGTGGAATTGACAAAACAGTTTATCGCTCATCGTGATAAAGTGGAAGCGGATGTACATGCTTTCTTGTCTACTACGGATGAAGAAGCATTAAAACAGGCAGCGGCTGTGGATGCAAAGATTGCAGCAGGCGAAGAGATTTCTATGCTTGCCGGTATTCCGGGGGCAATTAAAGATAATATTTGTGTTAAGGGACAAAAGTGTACTGCAGCATCTAAAATGCTGGAAGACTGGGTGTCTCCTTACAATGCAACCGTTATTGAACGCTTGATGGCGGAAGATTATGTATCCATTGGCAAAACTAATATGGATGAATTTGCTATGGGGAGCTCTACTGAAAACTCTTTCTTCGGTCCGTCAAAGAATCCTTGGAATGTAGACTATGTACCCGGCGGTTCTTCCGGCGGTAGTGCAGCAGCTGTAGCGGCAGGGGAAGCGGTATGGACTCTTGGCTCTGATACCGGCGGCTCTATACGTCAGCCGGCTTCTTTCTGCGGATTGGTAGGACTTAAACCGACTTATGGATTAGTATCTCGTTATGGCTTAATTGCATTTGCCTCTTCTTTAGATCAAATCGGACCGATTACTAAGGATGTTACTGATGCAGCTATTGTATTGAACAGTATTGCAGGTCATGATGAACGAGATTCTACCTCTATTCCACAGGAAAAAGTAGATTATTGTGATGCATTAGTTGACGATGTAAAAGGCATGAAAATCGGTATCCCGAAAGAATTCTTCGGAGAAGGTATTAAAGCGGAAACTCGCTCTGCTATTGATAAAGCTATTGAGTTTTATAAGAAAGCAGGAGCTGAAATTATTCCTGTATCGATCCCTCATGTTAAGAGCGGGGTATCTATTTACTACATTATTGCGCCGGCAGAAGCAAGTTCTAATTTAGCTCGTTATGATGGGGTCAGCTATGGATTCCGTGCTGATGGCGATAACATTGTTGATATGTATATTAATACCCGTAATCAGGGATTCGGTATGGAAGTTAAGCGACGTATTATGCTTGGTAACTATGTACTTTCTGCCGGCTACTATGATGCATACTACAAGAAGGCATTGAAAGTTCGTAGATTGCTTAAGGAAGCTTTTGATAAAGCATATGAACAATGTGATGTATTATTAGCTCCATCTGCGTCCGGTACAGCATTCAAGTTTGGTGCATTTACAGATCCGTTAGCACTTTATATGGAAGATATTTGTACTGTTCCTGTGAATTTAGCCGGTTTGCCATCTATCAGCATCCCTGTTGGATTCCACGACGGACTTCCTTTAGGAATGCAGATTATCGGACCGACTTTAGGAGAAAAGAAGATTTTGCGTGCCGCTTATGCATTTGAGCAGAATCATCCTGAATTTACTAAAACAGCGCCGAAAGGAGAAATGTAAGCATGAAATATGAAGCAGTCATCGGTCTTGAAGTGCATACAGAACTTCAAACGGCTACTAAGATTTTTTGTAATAGTAAAACTTCTTTCGGAGCACCTCCGAATACGAATGTTTCTCCCGTATGTTTAGGGCTTCCGGGGGTATTACCTGTTTTAAATAAAAAGGTATTGGAATTTGCAGTTCGTGCCGGTTTGGCATTAAATTGTGAAATTGCAAGATTTAGTAAATTTGATAGAAAAAATTACTATTATCCGGATTTGCCGAAAAATTTCCAGACATCACAGTTTGATCTTCCGATTTGCAAGGAAGGGTATTTGGATGTAGAAGTAGATGGAGAAGTCAGCCGTATTCGTATCACTCGTGCTCATATGGAAGAAGATGCGGGTAAATTGGTTCACCACGGTGATTCTATTACAACGGCGGATTATTCTTTAGTTGACTATAACCGTACAGGTACGCCACTTTTGGAAATTGTATCGGAACCGGATATTCGTTCTGCTAAACAGGCAGTCGCTTATATGGAAAAGATGCGTGCTATTCTTCAGTATTGCGGTATTTCCGATTGCCGTATGGAAGAAGGTTCTTTGCGTTGTGATGCAAATATTTCCGTACGTCCTGTAGGACAAAAGGAATTGGGAACAAAGACGGAAATTAAGAATATCAACTCTTTTAAAGGTGTTGAAAAAGCGATTGAATATGAAGCGATTCGTCAGGCTAAGATTTTAGAAGCCGGCGGTACTATTAAACAGGAAACCCGAACTTGGGATGAAAAAGAAGGCGTAACTAAGAGTATGCGTTCTAAGGAAGAAGCTAACGATTATCGTTACTTCCCGGAACCGGATTTAGTTCCGTTTACTGTATCAGATGAATATATTGAAAAGATTCGTCAGACACTCCCTGAACTTCCGGATGCACGCAAGGCTCGTTATATGGAATCTTTCGGGTTATCTTCTTATGATGCTGATTACTTAACTAATGATAAGGCGAGAGCGGATTACTTTGAAGCAATGGTTAAAGCAGGTGCGGAACCTAAGGAAGCTTGTAACTGGCTTATGGGAGAATTTGCCGGTAAACTTTCTGAAAACGGTATTGAAATTACAGAATCACCTGTTACACCGGAAGGACTGGCAGCATTACTTACTTTGATTGCTAAGGGAACTATTTCCGGCAAGATTGCTAAACAGGTATTCCCGGAAATGTGGGAAACCGGTAAAGCGGCAGAAGAAATTGTTAAAGAAAAAGGATTAATTCAGATTAGCGATACTTCAGAATTAGAAGCCATTGTTATGGAAGTTATTCAAGCAAATCCGAAGTCTGTTGAAGACTTTAAGGCAGGTAATAAGAAGGCTGTCGGCTTCTTTATGGGGCAGATTATGAAAGCTACTAAGGGGAAAGCAAATCCACGTGTAGTAAGTGGTATGGTTATGAAGAAGTTGCAAGAATTATGATAGAAAACGAAAAGAAGACGAACTTTGAGGAAGAACCGAGAGTGATGTCTACTCATGATGTAAAAGATTATGAAGGTATTACTTTAAATGAACAGGGAGAAGAAGATTATCAGGCGGAAGGTACTTGGGAAAATTCTCATGCACAAGTGCGTGTTATTCGAATCAATGATTTACCTCTTTGGAAAAAGGTTTTATATGGAATCGTAGTAATAGGAGTTCTTATTGCTTTAGCGATATTTGCATGGTTTGCTTTTCTTTGGTTTGGTGTCATAGCGGTGGTAGGAAGTATCCTTTACTTTTTACGTCGATTATTATAAAAAAGATGCTCGATATTTCGAGCATCTTTTTTTATTAGAGAATCTATATTATGAGGATATTTTTACAAAAATGTGTTTGGATGAATATTAAAAAGGGGCGGAACAAATGTTGCCTCTGATGTTATAATGAATCCAAAGAGGTGTATGCATGAATAATTCCAGAATAAAAAGAAATTATAGAGAGCCACCAGTTCCGTTTACTTTAAAAGCACCATTTAAACCGATGGGAGATCAACCGAAAGCCATTAGTCAATTGGTAAATGGCTTGCAAGATGGGCATTGGGCACAGGTTTTAGTGGGTGCTACCGGTACGGGGAAAACTTTTACAATGGCAAATATTATTGAAAAAGTACAACGACCGACGTTGATTATTTCACCGAATAAAACATTGGCAGCACAAACATCGAGTGAGATTAAAGATTTTTTCCCGAATAATGCAGTCTATTATTTTGTAAGCTATTATGATTATTATCAACCGGAATCGTACCTTCCTACAACGGATACTTATATTGAAAAAGATTCTTCGATGAATGAAGAAATTGACAGGCTTCGTCACTCGGCAACGATGTCTTTGTTCGAACGTCGAGATGTTATCATTGTAGCTTCTGTTTCTTGTATATATGGGTTGGGAGATCCTGAAGATTATAGTGCAATGGGGTTATCTCTTCGTCCGGGAGATATGATTTCTCAAGATGAACTGTTGACTCGTTTGGTGGAAATGCAATATTTACGTAATGATGTCAATTTTACTCGTGATGCTTTTCGTGTTCATGGAGATACGATTGATATATTTCCTGCTTCATCTAATAATACGGCTGTTCGTATAGAAATGTTTGGTGATGAGATTGATCGATTGACAGAGTTTGATGTTCTTACAGGACAAACCGTTGCAGAACGAAATCATATCGGAATTTTTCCTGCTTCTCACTATGTAACAACAGGTCCTAAGTTAAGACGTGCGGTCAGCAGTATAGAGCAAGAGTTACAAGAACGTTTACAAGTGTTAAAATCGGAAGATAAATTACTGGAGGCACAGCGACTTAAGCAACGAACGGAATATGATTTGGAAATGATGCAGGAAGTAGGATATTGTTCGGGAATAGAAAATTATTCCAGGCACATGTCAGCACGAAATCCCGGAGATCCGCCTTTTACATTATTGGATTATTTTCCGGATGACTTTCTACTTATGATTGATGAATCACATGTTACAGTTCCTCAACTTCGAGCCATGTATAATGGAGATAGAGCTAGAAAAACGACGTTGGTAGATTATGGATTTCGTTTGCCAAGTGCATTAGATAATAGACCTTTAACTTTTGATGAGTTTACAGAAAGAATTAATCAGGTTATTTATGTATCGGCGACACCGAGTGCCTATGAATTGGGGGCACAAACTAACTTGGCGGAACAAATTATTCGTCCGACGGGATTATTGGATCCAAGTATTGAAGTACGTCCGATTGAGGGGCAAATTGATGATTTGTTGGGAGAGATTCATAAACGTGAAGAGGTCGATGAACGTGTGCTTATTACGACACTGACCAAAAAGATGGCGGAGGATTTGACAGATTATTTAAAAGAAGTAGGCGTTAAAGTTCGTTATCTTCACTCCGATATTGCAACGATTGAACGTGCTGAAATTATTCGAGATTTACGTGCCGGAGTTTTTGATGTTTTAGTAGGAATTAACTTATTAAGAGAAGGTTTGGATATGCCGGAAGTATCTTTGGTAGCTATTCTGGATGCGGATAAAGAAGGATTTTTACGATCAGAAACATCGATGATTCAGGTCATTGGTCGTGCAGCACGCAATGCTCACGGACATGTCATTATGTATGCAAATCGGATGACTAAGTCGATGAAACATGCTATTGATGAAACCAATCGTCGTAGAAAAATTCAGCAAACATACAACGAAGAACATGGTATTATTCCTAAAACCGTTCAGAAGAAAGTTAAAGATTTGATTGATTTAACAAAGGTAGAAGAAGGAAGTTCTTCTTATGATGTCACACATAATACTAAAGAACTTTCCGATGATGCCTTGTATCAACAGATAATAGATACAGAAAAAGATATGAAACGAGCTGCAGAAGCACTTGAATTTGAAGAAGCAGCTTTGTGGCGTAATCAATTGGCAACTCTTAAACAGCAATGGAATGACCGGTTCGGCTCTCGTTCACATATGGCGATGAAGCAAAAAAAAAGTGGAAAAAATAGAATTAATAGAGAATAAAAAAAGAAAGTATAAGAATGGTATAAGGAAGGGCAAAGGTTTTGCTTTTCCTTTTCTTATCTATTATGGAGGATGTATGGAAAAAGGTATTGTTATACAGGGGGCACGTCAAAATAATCTAAAAAATATTGACTTAACACTTCCTCGTAATAAATTGATTGTATTAAGTGGACTTTCCGGTTCGGGGAAATCATCTTTGGCATTTGATACTATTTATGCAGAAGGACAACGTAAATATGTAGAATCATTATCTGCTTATGCACGCCAATTTTTAGGACAAATGAATAAACCGGATGTAGATAAGATAGAAGGATTATCTCCTGCCATTTCCATTGATCAAAAATCCACGAGTCATAATCCACGTTCTACTGTAGGAACAGTGACCGAAGTACATGATTATCTTCGTATGCTTTTTGCACATGCAAGTCGAGCTTTTTGTCCTAAGTGCGGCAAGCCGATTACCAGACAGACGATTGACCAGATTGTAGATGCAGTAGCCGGACTTGATGAACGAACTAAAATTATGATTTTAGGACCGGTTGCTTTTGAGAAAAAAGGGACACATAAAAAATTATTAGAGCAATTACGCAGAGAAGGGTATGTTCGTGTTCGTGTAGACAAAGAAATTAAACTTCTTTCGGAAGATATTATTTTGGAAAAAAATAAAAAACATACCATCGAAGTAGTGGTTGATCGTATTATTATTAAAGATGGAATTAATAAAAGGCTGACAGACTCTATAGAAACAGCACTTTCTTTAGGGGAGGGAATGTTGTTGGTACATGTTATTGACTCCCATGATTTAATTTTTAGTACACATTTTGCATGTCCGGAATGTGGAATTTCTTTACCTAAGCCGGAACCACGTATTTTTTCGTTTAATAATCCGTTTGGCGCTTGCTCTTCCTGTTCCGGGTTAGGGTCTTCTTTAGAAGTGGATTTTGATAGAGTCGTTCCTGATAAGAATAAGTCTTTTAGACAGGGAGCTATTATTTCTTTTCCTGTAAACCCGGATAGTTGGCTTATGAGGCAACTGGGAGCTTTTTTACATCATTATGGACTTACGATGGATAGTTGTTTTAATGATTTAACGAAGTCGGCACAGCAGGAATTTATGTATGGGGGTGGAGAACCTTTAACTTTTGAATATGAGAATATGCGAGGAGATACCAATACGTATACTCGAGTTTTTGAAGGGCTGGTACCTATGGTTAAGCGTAGGTATGAAGAAGCCTTTACTGATAAGATGAAAGAAGGTTTGGCAGAATATCTTATTGAGAAACCATGCCCTGTATGTCACGGTGCAAGGTTAAAAGAAGAAGTATTGGCTTTTCGTGTAGGGGATAAAAATATTGCAGAGCTCTCCACTATGTCTGTCAGTGAATTATTGGAATTTTTTGAAAAAGTTCAGTTTACTGAAAAAGAAAAAATTATATCGGAACAAATTTTGAAAGAGATAAAAAATCGATTGCTCTTTTTAAAGAATGTAGGGCTCGATTATCTTACTCTGGCTAGAAGTGCAACTACTCTTTCCGGTGGCGAAGCACAACGTATTCGCCTTGCTACACAAATTGGATCGGGATTAGTAGGGGTTCTCTATATACTGGATGAACCGTCTATCGGTTTGCATCAACGTGATAATGATAAACTTATTGCCACTTTACAAGGTATGCGTGATTTGGGTAATACCGTTATTGTCGTTGAGCATGATGAAGATACGATTCGTGCTGCCGACTGGGTTATTGATATTGGACCCGGTGCAGGTGAACATGGCGGTGAGATTATGGAGGAAGGGACACCTCAAGAAGTAGAAGAGAGACATAAATCTCTTACCGGACAATATTTAAAAGGAATCAAATATATTCCTTTGCCGGCTAATCGAAGAAGCGGAAATGGTATGTTTTTAAAAGTGTTAGGTGCAACGGAGCATAATCTGAAAAATATTGATGTCACTATTCCTTTAGGAACATTTACTGTAATTACGGGGGAATCAGGTTCAGGTAAAAGTACCTTGATTAATGGAATTGTGCTACAGAGTTATCAACTTCATCCTCGTAAAATTCAGCAGC
>ERZ773008.946-NODE-946-length-20883-cov-17.962022_pt1 | contig 20883 bp, 18 predicted proteins | sample MGYA00580664_ERZ773008 | MGnify/ENA primary metagenome ERZ773008 (study PRJEB29015, sample SAMEA2738016) | human oral metagenome | biome: human oral; feature: human-associated habitat; material: dental | place: China | collected 2048 ... | reverse complement strand
CGAACAGCGCGGATACCAGTGATTCCTGCCACCAGGTGACCATGTCGTAGACGAGTGCCGTGCCCCTGTACCACTGCTCGTGAGGAGTCTCGCTCTCAGGAGCCTCCTGGAAGGCGACGTCGTGGATACGCCCGGCGTCCTGAGCGGACTCGATGCCCAAACGCTGGGCCAGCACGAGACGGATGTCGTTGATCGCACCGAGCCAGTCGGCCTCCTGACCGAGCGGCACCAGGATCGTTCCCTCAGGGCCCGAGGGCACCCGCATCTCGGCGACCAGCCGCGCCAGGCGGTCTGACTTGTCGTCACGTAGGCGCGCCCGGGTCAGGCTGCTCACCTCCATCGCGGTGACGGGATCCTCGGAGGCCTCCGGAAGCAGGATGCCGACGACGGGATCCGTGGTCGGCCGACCGGCGTGAACGTGATTGGCCGGAGGGTCGAGATCGACGTCCAGGGCCGCCAGGACCTCGCGGTCCCGATCGCTCTCCCCCGGGCGCCCCGGATCGCTGCGGGAGGGCTGCGAGATCGCGGACTCGCCCGCGTCCTTGAGGGCGGGGTCATCCGACTGGAGCAGGGCTCTAATCTCCAGGGCCAATCGGGCCAGGAGCTCTCGTTCCCAGTCATCGAGGCCGCAGGCCAGTCCCTCGGAGACCCGGCGGAAGGCTCGCATTACTCTTCTCCTGCGGAATCGCTCGCGGATCCATCGCCGTCGTCACCCAGGGGCTCGATCGTGGCGCGCAGGCCGTAACCGTGCATCGCGGTGACATCGACCTCCATGCGCTCGCGGGCTCCTCGGGAGACCACGGCGCGGCCAGTGGTGTGCACCTGCATCATGCGCGCCTCGGCCACGGGCAGGGAGAAACCGAAGTAGGAGTGGAAGACCCAGGTCACATAGCTCATCGTGTTGATCGGGTCGTCGTGCACCACCGTGCACCACAGGCGCTGGGCGCGGGCGCGCGACTCCTCCAGGATCTCCGGTTCCGCAACGGGCAACGAGGCGCTCATGCCACCAGGGTAACGGCGTCCCGGCAGCAGTAGGCCAGTGATGGATCACCGCTGCGGCAAGGCGCGATAGGTTGTTCCCGTGAACGACTACGTGCCCACTGCCGAATCCCCCGCCGCCTCACCGGTTGCCTCCATGGACGTGTCGGCGGCCTCGACCTCGCTGCTGACCGACATGTACGAGCTCACCATGCTCCAGGGAGCGTTAGCCTCGGGCACCGCCTCAAGGCGCAGCGTCTTCGAGCTCTTCGGGCGCAGACTTCCCGGATCGCGCCGCTTCGGTGTTGTTGCCGGCACCGGTCGGCTGCTGGACGCCATTGAGGCCTTCACCTTCACGCCCACACAGATCGACTTCCTGCACCGTACTGGGGTCGTCGACGACGAGACCCTGGACTTCCTGCGCGGCTACCGCTTCACCGGCACGATCCGCGGCTACGCCGAGGGCGAGTGCTACTTCGCCGGGTCCCCGCTGCTGACGGTCGAGGGCACCTTCGCCGAGGCGTGCATCCTGGAGACCCTGGCACTGTCGATCTACAACTACGACTGCGCCGTCGCCGCAGCCGCCTCCCGCATGACGATCGCTGCCCACAGGCGGCCTTGCGTGGACTTCGGTGCGCGCCGCGCCCATGAGCTGGCGGCCGTCGCCGCGGCCCGGGCCTCGGTCGTCGGCGGTTTTGTGGGGACGAGCAACCTGGAGGCGGGACTCCTCTACGGGATTCCCACGGTGGGGACCTCAGCGCACTCCTTCACCCTCCTGCACGACACCGAGGAGGATGCCTTCGCCGCGCAGGTGGCCAGCCTCGGGCCGAGCACCACCATCCTCGTGGACACCTACGATATAACCACCGGCGTGGAGCGGGCCGTCGAGGCAGCGCGGGCCGCAGGTGGGGAGCTCGGGGCGGTGCGACTGGACTCCGGTGACCTGGTGGCCGAGGCCTTCAAGGTGCGTGCCCAGCTCGACTCCCTGGGTGCGACGTCGACGAGGATCACGGTGACCAACGACCTCGACGAGCATGCCATCGCTGCGCTGGGGGCGGCCCCCGTGGACTCCTACGGTGTGGGTACCAAGCTCGTCACCGGCTCAGGGCGCCCGACCGCGGCGCTCGTCTACAAGCTGGTGGAGCGTGAGGGAGCCGACGGAAGCATGGAGGAGGTCGCCAAGTTCTCCTCGGGTGGCAAGTCCACCGTGGGCGGCCGCAAGTGGGCCGGCCGCACACTGACTGCCAAGGGCACGGCCGCCGAGGAGCTGGTGGTCTCCAGCAGCTCCCAGGACCAGGGCCTGGCAGCACTGGATGAGGCCGGTGCGAGGCCGCTCCAGGTACTCCTGGTCGACGAGGGCCGGATCGTCGAGAAGCACCGCGGCAAAGAGGCCTTGAGTGCGGCGGCGGAGCGGCACCGGTCCGCCCGCGCCGAGCTGCCCTATGACGCCTGGCGCCTGAGCGACGGGGAGTCTGCACTGCAGACCCGCCACGTCGACCTCAACGGTCAAGGCGCCATCCGGCGCTGAGACGTCCCAGGAGGACGCCAGAGCGGATCCGCATCCGCACCTGACCGTCCAGGTGGGTCAGCGCTTGCCGACGAACCAGCGCCGCAGGGTCTGGATGCGCTTCTCGATCTCCTCGGTGGAGGCCGCCGCGACCTCCGGTCCCCCGCACACGCGCCTGAGCTCGTTGTGGACGACGCCGTGGGGCTGGCTCGAGCGGCGGGCCCAGGCGGCCACCAGCTGGGAGAGCTCCTTACGGGCCGCTGCCCGCCGCCGGGCGTCGTCGACGCCTGAGTTCTTCCGCCTCTGCGCCTCGGCGGCGGCCTGCTTCTTCTGGGAGGCGATCTGCTTGTCCTGGCGCTGGCGCAGCAGGGCGGTCACCTGCTCGGGCTCCAGCAGACCGGGCAGCCCCAGGTACTCCTGCTCCTCGATGCTGCCCACCATGGCGCCGGTGCCGAACTCGCCGCCGTCGAAGAGCACCCGGTCGAACTCGGCCTGGCTGTCCATGGCCTCGAAGCCCGGTAGCAGATCGGCCGAGGCGTTCTCAGTCTTGTTGGCCTCAGCGAGGAGCCGGTCCTCGGGGCTGAACAGGGCGTCCTCCTGCGCCGCCGAGTCGGGGCGGCTCAGGACGTGGTCGCGGGCCACCTCCATCTCCCCGGCCAGGGCCAGCAGCGGCGTGACCGAGGGGAGGAACACCGAGGCGGTCTCCCCCCTGGCCCGCGAGCGCACGAAGCGCCCCACGGCCTGGGCGAAGAAGAGCGGGGTGGAGGTGGAGGTGGCGTAGACACCCACGGCCAGGCGGGGCACGTCCACTCCCTCGGAGACCATGCGCACGGCCACCAGCCAGCGGTCGGTGGAGGCGGAGAAGGCCTCGATGCGGCTGGAGGCGCCGTTGTCGTCGGAGAGGACCACGGTGGGGGCCTCGCCGGTGATGGCGCGCAGCTGCTTGGCGTAGGCGCGGGCCTTGGCCTGGTCGGAGGCGATGACGAGGGCTCCGGCGTCGGGGACCTGGCGGCGCACCTCGGTCAGGCGCTGGTCGGCGGCGGCCAGGACCGCGGGGATCCACTCCCCCGCCGGGTCGAGCGCGGTGCGCCAGGCCTGGGACTCCAGGTCCTTGGTGAGGGGCTCGCCCAGGCGCGCCGCGACCTCGTCGCCGGCCTTGGTGCGCCACCGCATCTGCCCCGAGTAGGACATGAACATCACCGGGCGCACGACTCCGTCGCGCAGCGCGTCGGAGTAGCCGTAGGAGTAGTCCGCCTGGGAGCGCTTCGCCCCGGAGGCGTCCTCCTTGTAGCGCACGAAGGGGATCGGGGAGGTATCGGAGCGGAAGGGCGTTCCGGTCAGAGCCAGTCGCCTCCGTGCCGGGGTGAAGGCCTCTCGGATCGCGTCACCCCAGCTCAGTGCGTCTCCCCCGTGGTGGATCTCGTCGAGGATGACCAGGGTGCGGGCCTGGTCGGTGCGGGCGCGGTGCAGGTTGGCGTTGGCGGCCACCTGGGCGTAGGTCAGGGCGACGCCGTCGAAGCGTGACCCGAGTGCTCCCTGGGAGTTGGAGTAAGAGGGGTCGATATGGATGCCGACGCGGGCGGCGGCCTCGGCCCACTGGTACTTGAGGTGCTCAGTGGGGCAGACGATCGTCACCTTGTGGACGTCTCCGGAGCTGAGCAGCTCGGTGGCCACTCGCAGCGCGAAGGTCGTCTTACCCGCCCCGGGGGTGGCCACCGCCAGGAAGTCCTGGGGCATCGTCTCCAGGTACTGCCCGAGCGCAGCGGCCTGCCAGGCGCGCAGTGAACCTGCTGTTCCCCAGGCGGCGCGGCGCGGGTAGGCCGGGGAGAGGTTCTGGGCCGCCGACGTCGAGGCTCGCGTCGGGGTGGGATGGGTCGCCTGGCCGCCGCGGGCGGCGTTCACCGACCGCCTCGCCCGAACGGGAAGCGGGGGAAGCGAGGCCCCTTGCCGTCGCCGGAGCCCTCCCCGTTGCGCATCTCCTCGTAGATGGACTTGCAGGTGGGGCACACCGGGTACTTCGACGGGTCGCGCCCGGGCGTCCACACCTTGCCGCACAGGGCGACGACGGGACGCCCGGTGACAGCGGCCGCGGCGATCTTGTCCTTGCGGACGTAGTGGGCGAAGCGGTCGGCGTCGCCGTCGTCGGTCGACTGGAGCTCCTCGCGCTCCAGGACAGCCGTACCGACGCCCTGGGTGGGCTCGGCGGCCGGGTCTGTCGGGGCTCCGGGCGATCCGGGATCGGCACTGGCGAGGACGTCTGTCATGCCGCCCAGTGTAGGTCGGACAGTGCGCACCGGCAGTCGCCCGCCCCGCCCCTGTGGGCAGGCTCTCCCTTGAGGAGAGCCTGCGCCGTCGTCAGTGCGTCGAGGTGAGCCGGCTGGCGGCGGCGGGATCGACCAGCACGAGGGCGTCGTCGTGACGCTGCATGACGGTCGCCGGCCACTGGGTGCTGACCTCCCCTTCGACGAGCTGGGCGATGGCCTCGGCCTTGCCCTCGCCGGTGGCGATGAGGACCAGCTTGCGGGCCTCCATGATGGTGGCCAGCCCCTGGGTGATGCACTGGGTGGGCACGGCCTCGACGTCACCGCCGAAGAAGCGGGCGTTGTCCCGGCGGGTCTGCTCATGGAGCTCGCCCAGGTGCGTGCGCGAGTCGAGGGCGCCGCCGGGCTCGTTGAACCCGATGTGCCCGTCGGAGCCGATGCCGAGGATCTGCAGGTCGCAGTAGCCGGCTTCCGCCATCTGCGCCTCGTAGTCCCGGCAGGCGGCCTCAAGGTCCTCGCTCAGCGCGTCCGGTCCGTGCAGGGCACCTGGACGCATGTCCACGCGGGAGCGCAGATTGGTCTCCATGAAGGTGGCGTAGCGCTCCGGGTGCCCTGCGGGTAGGCCGACGTACTCGTCGAGCATGAAGCCGGTGACCTCGGTGAAACTGATGCGTCCGGCGGCGCAGCGAGTGGCGAGCTCGTCATACAGGGGCAGGGGTGAGGACCCGGTGGCGGTCCCCAGCACGGCTGCCGGCTTGTCCTTGAGCAGCGCCTCTATCTCGTCGGCCGCCCGCTGTGCGAGCGCCTGAGCGGAGTCCAGAATGACAAGCTGCACGGTGATGTCCTCTCTGACATATCGACTGGGTGTTCTGAGTCTACTGACCTCTGTGAGCCGCTACATTCTTGAGCGACTTTACAGCAATCCTACCCCGATTTATCAGAATCGATCACTCTACGACGATGTGACCACAGCAATCACACTGGCTGGGCGTGCCCCGGCCAGGAGTGGATCGTCGCAAGAACCTGGGGACCGCGCCGGTCGAGCAGACGACCACCGACAACGACGCCGCCCCAGAGCGCCAGAGAGCACCACGCGCCCCCCCAGGACGAGCGCCGCCCATCCCCACATCGGCGAGCCCTGGACGACGCCGTAGGCCGCCGCCCCGAGTACAGGCGAGCAGACGGCGAGGAGAAGGAGCATCGCCACCGCCTGGACGATGGAGGCGAGAAGAGCGGTTCCCGATGTCCGCGAGCGCATAGGGCTGTCTCCGGGCGCAAGCGTCTCATAGGGCAGCAGGACGTTGGTGAGACAGGACCATCCCAGCGCGCAGCCGTAGAGGGCCAGACAGGCACCGGAGACGGCGGGCAGCGCCGCCCAGTACCCGGTCCACGCCCCCATGGTCACCTCGACGGCGATCAGCAGGGGCACCTGCCACAGAGCCGCTCCGGCAACCCGCCCCAGTCGGTCGTGCGCTCCGCTGGTACCGGCACTGATGTGGCTCCACAGGGCGGTGGAGTCCAGGCCGAGGTCGTCGTGGATCACCCATCCCATGAACATCGCCAGCGCCGGCGCCATGCACAGCAGGAGCACCGGGGCGTGTCCGAGGGCGAGGCTGCCTCCTAGCCGTTGACCGTTGACGATGATGACGAATCGGCTGGAGTTGAGGGCGGGAACCAGGACGAGGATGACGGGCACGAGGAGGATAGACAGGAGCTGGACCAGGTACCGGGGATCGGTACGCCAGTAGCGCAGGCAGCGAGCGGCCACGGCGGCCGCCGGACGCGGCAGTACGGAACCGAGTCTGTGAGCCCATGGGAGCACATCAATCTGGCCCTCCCCACGTGGGTCGGCGCGCCCGTCCCCGATGCGTCTGCCGCGCGAGGAGTAGGCGCGGGTGCGAGTCTGCGCCGTCCCCGGCGAGGTCATCACTCTGCCGACGACGCGTTGCCACACGGGAAACAGGGCCACCGGGACGATCCAGGCGCCGATCATCAGCATCAGTGCCGGCAGCGCTGAGCCGGTGGCGATGAGACCGGGGGCGGTGAAGCCCCACCCGAAGGGAGTCAGCCCCATGACCTGAGCAATGGTCTTGAGTCGCTCGAGAAAGCCGGCGATGTCGTCCCCGATGATCCTGGGAATCAGGTTCGGCAGCTGAGTGGCTACTAAAAAAGACAGGAAGGCGATGATCGCCGTTGTCTCACGTCCTCGACGGGAGGAGGAGACTCCCATAGCCGTCACCACGATACGGGAGAGGATGATGCAGGTGGCCAGGGCGGCCGGTGCGCACAGCAATGCCAGGAGCGCCGCCAGAATCTGGCCCGCTACCAGCCAGGTGAGGGCCGGAACGAGGCAGATGACAGCCGTCAGGCAGCCGGGGATACCAAGTGCGCCGGCGGCCAGCAACCCGATGGCCAGTCCTCGCGACGGAGCGGTCCAGGCGGCCATGGCTCGGGGGTCCAGGGTGGAGTCGACCCCGGTGACGAGCAGCGGCACCACGGCCCAACCGGCTACCAGCAGCGCCCCGAGGACGCCCATGAGCAGCGCGATGACCTGGGTATCCGTTCTCAGCCCGAGACCGACGGCGCCGGCCAGCACCATGCCGAGCACTCCCAGCCCGTAGAGGACCCCGATCACGGTGCCGACGACGGCCCATGTGTTCTTGGTCACGGCGTTGAGGGTCAGGCGCCACTTCAGCTTGACGAGGGTCGCAACCATGACAGCCCCTCCGTTCGCACCTGGGCCCCCACCAGCTCGGTGAAGCGCTGCTCGAGGTCCCCGCCGACCGCGACCTTCTCCGTCGTCCCCGCTGCGACGACCCGACCGGCGTTGATGATGGCTACGTGGTCGCACAGGCGCTGCACGGTGGTCATGACATGACTGGAGATGACCACGGTCCCGCCGGCGGCGGCGTAGTCTCGCAGGATCGCCTGGATCGTCTGCGCCGAGATCGGGTCGACGGCCTCGAAGGGCTCGTCCAGGACCAGGATGGAGGGTGAGTGCACCATGGCGCAGGCCAGGTGGATCTTCTTACGCATTCCCGCTGAGTAGTCGGCCACTAGGGTTGTGCCGGCGTCCCACAGTCCCAGGACCTTGACCAGCTCTGTTGCCCGAGGCACGACGACATCGCGCTCAAGACCACGCAGAAGGCCGGAGTAGGTGACGAGCTCCAAACCGTTGAGACGGTCGAAGGTCCGCAGCCCATCGGGCAGCACCCCCAGGAGGGCCTTGGCCTGCCTGGGCTCGGCCCACACGTCGACGCCATGGACCAGCACCTGCCCGGCGTCGGGACGCAGCAGACCGGTGGCCATCGACAGACTGGTCGTCTTACCCGCCCCGTTGGGGCCGACGATGCCATAGAAGCTGGAGACCGGGATATCGAGACTCAGCTGATCCACCGCGACCTTGCGGTCGAAGGTCTTGACCAGCCCCACCAGCCGAAGTGCTGGCACGGAGGCGGAGCCGGGTGGCACCCCGGCCAGTGCGGCGACCGTGTCGGGGCGGTCAGGCTGACTCGCTGCAGGCGTGGACGCAGACATGCTTCTACTGTAAAAGCACCTACTTATTCAACCCTCCGCCGACAGGAGGAGATCGGAGGTACTGACCTACTCCTTCAGGCCCCTGAGCATCATCAGGGACACAGCCACGGCCTCACAATGACCTGCGCCGGTCCCGCGGTAAACAGAAATGGGACACGCACATGATTCCGGTCCGCTGCCACACCTCGACGGGGCGGCAACGGACCGGAATCAGGATGTCAGGGGCACGGCCCCACGTATCACTCGGCGACAGCCTTCTTGAGCGAGGAACCGACGGTGACCTTGACGCCGTAGCCGGCGGGGATCTGGATCTCCTCGCCGGTGCGGGGGTTACGGCCAGTGCGTGCGGCACGCTCGACGCGCTCGATACCCATGAGGCCGGTGATCTTCACGGCCTCACCCTTGGCGACGTTCTCAACGAGGACATCCTGGAAGGCTCCCAGGAAGGCGTCGGCGTCGGTCTTGGTCAGGCCGGCCTTCTCGGCGATGGCGGCGATGAGCTCGGTGCGGTTGACGGACATGTCTTCCCTCTCGATCGTGGACGGACACCCTTGTGTGGTGCCACTTCTGGCAACGCTACGCATAAAACCTTGGGTTTGTCAGGTCAGACCGGAGTGTCGCGCTGGGTAGCGAGTAACAATTCGCACATTTGCGCCACAACAGTCACATCCGTCACACACGGAGCGAGTCGCGGAACGGCGCCGTTTCCTTGCGCCCTTCCGCTCATTCCTTCCACAGGGCGCCGGGCAGCGCGCTGGCGAACCACGAGGTGATGGTCGTCGGGTGGGTGATGGCGGTTCCGACGACGACGGCGAAGGCGCCGTGCTCCATGGCGGCGGCCGCCTGCGCGGGCGTGTGGACCCTGCCCTCCACCACCAGCGGGACCTCCGCGATGCCGGCGACCTGGTCGACGAGCTCGAGGTCGGGCCCGTCGGTCTTGGGACGCTCCCCGGTGTAGCCGGCCAGGGTGGTCCCCAGGATGTCCACTCCCGCGTCCTGTGCGGCCTTGGCGTCATCCAGGGAGCCGCAGTCGGCCATGATGAGGACCTCGGGACGGGCCGCTCGCAGCCCCTCGACGGTCTGGGCCAGGCTCAGCCCGTCGGGGCGGGGGCGCCGGGTGCCGTCCAGTGCCACGATCTGGCTTCCGGTGGCGGCCACGGCGATGGCGTGGGTGAGGGTCGGGGTGATGAAGACGCCGTCGTGCCCGTCCTTCCACAGGCCGATGACGGGGACGTCGACGTGCTGGCAGATGAGGGCCAGGTCCGCCAGTCCTTGTGCACGGATGCCGACGGCGCCGCCGGCGACGCAGGCCTGGGCCACCTGGTCCATGGTGCGGGGGTCGCGCATGGGCTCGCCCGGGTAGGCCTGGGCGGAGGCGATGAGCCCTCCCCTGAGGCGTTCCAGGACGGGGTGTCCCCCCGCCGTGGCGCCCTGCGCCTGCGTTGACGGCTGTGAAGATGACTGCTCGGTCATAGGTGTGTCCTGTCTGATGGCGCCCGAGGCGTGAGGCTAGGGGCGGTGGTTGTCGTTGCTGGTGGCCAGGGCGAGGGCACCGCGAGCCGCGCCGACGATCGGCGCAGTGGTCCCCAGGGTGGCGGGCAGGATCTTGATGGGGGCCAGGGGGTCGATGATCTCTGCGGCGAAGGTCTGCCGCAGGGGCTCCCACCACAGGTCACCGGCGCGGGCCAGGCCACCGGAGACGACGACGACGTCGGGGTCGATCACGGTGACCAGTCCTGCCAGGGCTCTGCCCAGGCAGGCGGCCGAGTCGCGGTAGACCTCCGCGGCGATGTCGTCCCCGGCAGCGGCGCGCTCCTCGACCCCGCGGGCGTCGGGAACGTCGGGGTCTCCGCCCTTGTCCAGGTAGCGGCGGTGGATCTGGGGTCCGGCGGTGATGCCCTCCAGGTGCCCCGTCCTGCCGCAGGTGCAGGGTTCGCCCTGGGCCCCGGGGACGGGGACGTGGCCGATCTCGCCGGCCACGTGATGGGCGCCCCTGCGGGTTCGCCCATCGAGGACGAGGGCGCCGCCGACCCCGGTGCCCACCGCCACCATGAGGACGACCTCGGCCCCGGTGCCGGCACCGAGCCAGGCCTCTCCGGCGGCGTAGGCGTCGACGTCGTTCTCGACGTGGATCGGCAGCTCACCCAGCCCCTGGGCGGCGAGCCGCTCGCGAACGCCGGCGGCGACCTGCGTGCCGGCCCATCCGGTGATGGCGTCGGTGGCCGACAGGATGGTCCCTCGCTCGACGTCGACGACGCCGGCGGTGCCGATCCCGACCGCCGTGATCGCCGCGGCCTTGCCGGGTTCCTGGTGCGTTCCGGTCTCGACGACCGTCGCGATCAGGCCGCTGATGGCGTTGAGCATGGCGGTGGGACCCTCATGAGCCGGGGTCGGGCAGGAGCTCACCGGTCCTTGCAGGGTTCCGCCGGAGTCGACCAGTGCGGCGGCCATCTTGGTGCCGCCCAGGTCGAGTCCGACGACGAGCGGGGCACGACCGGACGACGATGATGGGGCAAGGGGGGTGGATGGGAGGACATCCTGACTCATGACGCTCTCCGACGGGATGCTGGGCGCTGGCGCACCGGGGTGAAGAATGAATGAGGGGCGGCCGCAGGAGGCCGCCTGGTGCGAGGCTCCAGGCCTCGCCGCTGCCACAGCGGCTGCATGCCCGGATCGGTCGGTGCCGCGACCACCGGCCATGCAGCCGCCGGGACGTCAGATGAGGCCCTGGGCCTTGACGATCTCCAGGACCCGCTCCTTGGTCTCGCCCTCGAGCGCCTTGACGGGGAAGGCCATCTCGTTGGTGGCGATGATCCCGATCGCCTCCATGGCGGTCTTGAAGGCGCCGATGCCGGTCGCGTCGGCCGAGCGGCCCTGGGGCACGAAGACGATCTCGAAGCCGGCGCAGACCTCGTCCTGGAGGCGGCGCACCTCGTCCCACGCCCCCTCGCGGGAGGCCTTCCACATCTCGGCGTAGCGGACCGGGTCCACGTTGCCGTATCCGGGGACGAGGCCGTCGGCACCCAGCAGCAGCATGCCGTCGACGACGCACTCGTGGCCGGTCAGAAGGGCCAGGGGGTGGCCCGCGGCCTCGTTGGCGGCCACCAGCCTGCGGAAGGCGACGTCGTTGCCGGAGGAGTCCTTGACACCGGCCAGGACGCCCTCCTTGCCCAGCTCGACGAGCAGGTCGCAACCGAGCTTGGCGCCGCCGAGGCGCACGGGGACGTCGTAGGCGAAAACGGGGACGTCGATGGCCTCGGCGATGGCGCGGAAGTGAGCCTTGATCTCCTCGGCGTCGTTGAGCGCGTAGAACGGGCAGGTGGCCACGATCGCCTCGGCGCCCAGGGCGGCTGCCCGACGAGCCTGGTCAATGACCCGGTGGGCGGTGGTGTCGATGGCACCGGCGAGCACCGGGACGCGTCCTGCCGCAGTCTTGACGACCCGCTCGATGACGGCGTCGCGCTGGGCGTCGGTGAGGTAAGCGACCTCTCCGGAGGACCCCAGGGCGAACAGGCCGTTGACACCACCGGCGATGAGGTGCTCGACGACCTTGTCCAGGCTGTCGAAGTCAACCTCGCCCGCGGCGGTGAAAGGGGTGACGACCGGCGGGATGACGCCGGTGAAACGGTTGTCCATTGTGGTGACTCTCTTCATTGAAAGGATATCGGACGTCTGACATCTGACGTCACGAGGTATTGTTGCAGATGCTCCCGGTTGGCGCCACCCCGGTGCCTGTGAGCATGCGATCACTCACGTCGCAGGCACCGGGGCGGCAGGAGGCGGACCGGGGACCGCCCCGGAGGCGCTACTTGACGGAGCCCTCCGAGAGCCCTCCGGAGATGTGCTTCTGAATGACCATGAAGAAGACGACCGATGGGACGATCACGATCACGGAAGCAGCCATCATGGCTCCCCAGTCAAGAACCTCCGACCCCTGGAGAGAGTAGAGGCCGACTGCGACGGGCATCCTGTCCGACTCGGTGATGAACAGGAGCGCGTAGAGGAACTCGTTGAAGGTGTTGATGAAGGTGTAGACGGCGGTGGCCACGATCCCCGGAAGGATGATCGGGACCGAGATCTGCCAGAACACCCGGAACCGACTGGCCCCATCCACGGCTGCCGCCTCCTCCACCCCGATGGGGACCGTCTGGAAGAAACCAATGAGCATCCAGATCGCGTAGGGGATCGAGAACGACAGGTAGGCGATGATGAGTCCGAAATAGCTGTTCATGAGGCCGAGCTTCACCATCGTGATGGTGTACGGGATGGCGAGCAGAATCGGCGGGAACATGTAGGTGCCGATGAGGAGCTTGGTCAGCTGCTTGCCGACACGGGGGAAGAATCTCACGATTCCGTAGGCACCCAGCAACGAGACCAGGACCGCAATGACCGTCGAGCAGCCCGCGATCAGCAGTGAGTTCTTCAGGTTCGTCAGGAACCCGATCTCCTCGACCACCTTGCGGTAGTGCTCGAGGGTCGGCGAGCTCGAGAACAGCTGCAACGGATTCTGCGCCAGCTCGTGGGAGGTCTTGAATGATGAGGAGACCACCCATACGAGCGGGAAGACCGCAACGAAAGCAGCCACAATGAGAATGAGATACACGCACACGGTACCCCATGGACCACGACCAGCACGTCGCATGATTCAGCCCCTTTCCTTTTCCCAGCGGTTGAGCATCTTGAAGGCACCGAAGGCCAGCGCCAGGAGGAAGAGAAGCAGCAGGATCGTCACGGTGGAGGCGACCCCGAGCTGCCGCAGATTCCAGCCCTCCTGGTAGGCGAAGATCGGTAGCGTCGTCGTCCTCTCCCCCGGACCTCCGCCCGTCAGGAGGAAGAGCATGTCGAAGTTGTTGAAGACCCAGATCGTGCGCAGGATGACCAGCAGGCCGATGACCTCTCGAATATGGGTCAGCGTGATGAACCTGAACCTCTGCAGCCCAGAGGCACCATCGACCATGGCCGCCTCGTACTGCTCCTGAGGGATGGTCTTGAGGGCGGAGAGGATATTCACCATGAACATCGGGGCGCCGAACCAGATGTTGATGAGCAACGCCACCCAGAAGGTCGTCGAGGGGTTGCCCAGCAACGCCATGTTCTTATCAGTGAGACCGAGAGTGGTCGCAAGATTGGGCAGGAACCCGTAGACGTCGTTGAGGATCCACTTCCAGGCGAAGGCGGTGATGATCGCCGGGAAGGCCCAGGGCACGATGAGGAGCGTCCGGAACACTCCTGACCCCCGGGGCACCCGGTCCAGCGCCAGGGCCAGAACCAGGCCCACAGCGAGCTGGCCGATGATCGACGCCGCGGTCCACTTGATCGACACCCCGAAAGCGTTCCAGAAGCTGGAGGATGCCAGGAGGTCGGTGTAGTTGGACAGACCCACCACGTGATAGCTGTGGCGCAAGAGGTGCTTGTCGGTGAAGGAGTACCAGATGCTTGAGAACACCGGGTAGATCAGCAGGGCAAGAACAATGAGTATGGATGGCGCCACGAAGACGACGCCCGTCCAGTTCATTCGCTTCATTCGAGTCATGAGCTCACCTTTCGGACTGGGCGGTGGGGAGACTCCTCTCCCCACCGCGTCGCCGAGTCACTTGATGCTGGCTCCGGCGGCCTTGAAGGCCTCGTTGAGCTTCTTCTCGCAGTCCTTGGCAGCGGCCTCGACATCGGTCTTGTCGATGATGATCGAGTGGTACATCTTCTCGATCAGCCCCTGACTGGTGAGGACTCCTGCCTGGACGAGCGGGCCCTTCTCCATGCCGATAGCGGTGCCGGCACCCACCTGGTCCTGAATCACCTTGATGGAGTCGGAGTACTTCGTGATCGTCTCGTTGTTCGTGTAGCTCGGGTCCTTGGCGATGTCGTTGAGGACCGGCAGCATGCCGCCGGGGACCGAGTGCAGGAACTCGATGTACTTGTCCTTGGTGAACAGGAACTCCAGGAAGGCCTTGGCCTCCCGCTTGACCTTGGAGGCCTCCCACACCACCAGGGGCACGTTGGACACCTCGGCCGGGTAGTTCGCCGGGTCGGAGGCCTTCATACGGGGAAGCGGCGCCGCAGCAATGGAGTCGACCAGGTTGGGGCTGTCCTTGGCCACTCCGGAGATGTGGAAGCCGGAGTTGAAGTCGAAGGCGGTCTTGCCCTGGTAGAAGAGCGTCGCCTGGTCGAGGACCGCATAGTCCAGCGATCCCTCCGGGGAGACCGACTTGTACAGGTCGGTCCAGTACTTGATGCCGCCCAGGGCGGCCTCGGAGGTGAGGTTGGCCGTCCCGTCGTCCTTGAGCAGCCTCTGGCCGGCGGAACGCACATAGAAGTTGAGGTAGCGGGCGCCCAGCATGTCCCCCGTCCCCAGAGGCACGGAGAGTCCGTAGAGGCTGTCGGACTTTCCGATGGCCTTGGCGGCCTTGGCCAGCTCCTCCCAGGTCGTGGGAACGGACAGCCCCTTGGAGCTCAGCACGTCCTTGCGGTACCACATCACCTGGGCGTGGGAGTAGATGGGCACGGAGTAGGACTTTCCATCCGACTGCCCCTCGGCCAGTGCCGGCTTGGGGAACCGGTCCCGGCCGATGGAGTCGATGACCTTGTCCAGCGGCACCAGGGCCTCGGAGTTGATCATCTCCACGACGTTGTTGGGCAGTGCCGTGGAGATGTCCGGCACCTGCCCTGAGGTCAGTCCGGTGGTCCACTTCGTGTTGAACTCGGACCAGGAGAACTGCTCGATCTTGACAGTGACGTCGGGATTCTTGGCGTGGAACTCCTCGGCCATCTTCTTCATCCAGTCCGCACGAGGCCCCTGGGTGAAGGACGACCACATGGTGACGGTGCCGCGCAGCGGCCCGGTCCCCTCGTCGTCGGAGGAGTCCTTGCCGCCGCAGGCGGCCAGCGCGCCGCACACGCCGATACCTCCCAGGACCATGAAGCCGCGACGACTGAGTGCGGAGGCCGAGTGAGACGAGACAGAGGTGGAGGGAGTCATGACAGTTCTCCTTTGAACGGGAAATGACGGTTGGGTGGTGAAGTGAGGTGTGGCTGACGGGTGATTCATCGTCATGAGAGTGAGGCCTGCTCCTCTGCCTGACGTGGATCGACGGTCTCGACCCCGTCGGAGAACCAGCTCAGGGGCAACCGAGAGAAGTAGAGGCCCTGGCACTCGTTCTCCCAGAGGATCCCGATCCTGCCGTCGGGTAGGACGCACATGCACTGGTAGACGTGGTGACCGGGGTTGAGGGTCCGCGAGTACCTCCACGTGCGCCCACCGTCGAGGTTGAGTCGAATGACGCCGCAGCCTCGAAACGGGAGCATGAGCGAGGCGTTGGCGAAGACAATGCGATCCTCCCCCTCGGTTGAGGGCAGACTGATCGCATTGGGCTGGCACCAGATCTCGGGAAGCTCCTCATCGAAGCGGATCGGCCCCCAGGTCTGTCCCGCGTCGTGGGACTCGCTGACGGCGACGCGCCCACAAGGGTGCTGGTTGCGCATGAACAGCAGGAGTGCGCCGTCTCGTCGTTCGACCACTGCGGCCTCGTGCAGTGACCAGGTCTCATCAACGAATGTCTGCGGGTCGAGCTCCCCCTCAGGGGTCTGCCGTCCTTCATTGGGGCTGTGGCCAAGCTGCCAGCTCTCGCCGTGGTCGTCGGAGTAGGCGACCGTTGCGCACATCGCCAGCCAGTTCTGATCGTTGTTGAAGTAGAGGGGGACGACGAGGCGTCCGGCGTGAGGGCCGTTCCTCAGGGCGATGCCATTGCCCGGGCAGGTACCCAAGAACCTCATCCACGGCTGTTTCAACTGGGGGTTGAGGTCCCGCGGTTTGCTCCACGTGACGCCGTCGTCGTCGGAGTGAGCGATCTGCAGGTAACTGGTGGGGATGGCCAGGAGGCTCTCGGCCGGGTCCGCCCCAGGGGCCAGCTCGCTGTTGCCCGCCGGGTTGCCGTCACGGAGCACCGTGCCGTCATCCATCACCCGGAACTCGGTGTCCTGACCCTCGATCGTCGTGACCGCGCCGTCCGGGTCGACGACGTAGCGTGCGCCGTCAAGGTCCCTCAGCAGCCGCCTTCCCTACTCATCGAATCCTGTGGACGCCCAGCAGTTGGGCTGCCCTATCCCGCCCGGGAAGTGGTCGATGAGGACATGGACCCGCCCGGTGTGCGGATCCTGGACCATACAGGAGTCGATGACCGATGAGGCGTCCTCTCCGCTTCCCGGGCAGTCGATGACGGTACTCACCGGCTCCCAGCTTCGTCCTGCGTCAAGGGACCGGCGCACGACAAAGTTGATGTCGTTGGGAGAGTCATTGGCGTTGGAGACCCGCTGGTCGGCACCGGCCAGGACGGTACCGGAGGTCAGTGCGAGGAGGGAGGGGATCCGGTAGGAGGCCGATCCGCAGTAGCCGCGGTCGAACAGTGCGTCGGTCTCAATCGGCTCGACCTCGTACAAACGCTTGATCTGCGAGTCACTGAGCGCGTAGTCGTAGAGGCCCGCTCGCTGAATCTCTCCGGACAGACGCACCCCCTCGCAGTCCTGGCCGACGACGATCTCATCGAGTCCCTCGACATCTCCAAGAAAGAACTCGCCGGGAGCGTGCGTTTCGCGAAAGCCATCGACGTAGAGGTCGACCGAGCCGTGTCCTACAGCGACCACGACCTCGTGCCAGCCTCCGTCACTCCAGGCCCCTGCAGCCGTGACCTCCCGGTGCTCCCCGGCCGTGGTCACGCCCGTGTAGGCGATCCCCTCCGGCCCCACCGTGACGGCGAGCTGCTCACGCCCGAGTCCACCAGCGGCGAGGAGGGCGCCTTGCTGCATCCGCCCCCGAACCCGGAAGCGCAGCCAGAACGAGCCGTGCCGAGCGTCGGCGAAGCGGGCGACGTCGTGAGGACTCAAACGGTTCGCAGCGACCTCGACCAGTGGCTCAGCTCACCTCGACAGGGCAAGGACCTCACGCGCCGTCAGCACCCGGGGGTGCACTGTGAAGGCCACGACCTCAGGGCTGTCCCCTGCCCCACGACGGCCTGCGTCAGCCCAGGAAGGTCCTTGAGGAAGGCCGTGGTGGTACCGCAGAAGACCTGGTAGCCGTCGAGGTAGAGGCGGGTACCGGTGGGGCTGACGGTGACGACGGCGCTGTGCCAGCGCCCGTCGTCGAGCGAGCGCGTATCCTCAGCCTCCAGCTTGTTCCACTTGTCTGGAACCGTCGCCTCGTAGACGAGCGACGATCCGACGATGCGTAGATCGAGACCGGCCCCGTCAGCTCCTCGCAGCGCAAAGAGGTTACCGTCAGACCTCGACCGGAACTCACAGGAGATGCTTCCTGTTTCAGCCTCGAGGATTTCTTTGTCAAGCCGCAGTGCGGCACATACTGACCCGATCACTTGTCACCTATTTCTCAAAAAGGGCACAGAAGTCCCTGTCAATCATTGCTTGGATCGCAATTCTTGGAAATCCGCGCTCAGTATCGCGAGCTGGACTCATCAAGAATGCGTCTGATCGCAGGCGCACTTGACCTCAGCGGCTCAAGCACGCCTCGAAACTCTCATCGCCTCATGGTTCTCAGCAATGAGACGGCACTGGAGGGTCGCATGCAGCGCCCCGTCCCCTGACGCAGACCCTGGTTTCTCACCAGCTGGTCAGAGGCAACTCAAGGACGGGCCCCGACCCTCGCGCACGACGGACTGGCGACGTGCAGTCGTGGTCACACGCCATGGCGCTGTGGCATACATAGGAGCCCCTCCTTTACAATCAACACCTTTGTTGACGGCCATATGCGCCGCAATCAGATCCTCACCGAACTGATGAAAGTAATCTACACGACATGTGACTTGAAAGTCAATGCTCACGCACGCAGATTCACACGAGATTGATGGATCGATTTCTCGCAATCATCAATCCATCGACTCTACTCCGACATCGGCGATATCGGGAACGAGACGGTCTCCTCAACGGGGCCGATAGACGGATGAGGGGCGGACCCGCGTGGGTCCGCCCCTCACCAGGAGGTACCGGTGCCACCGGCAACAGCCGGGATCGTCGGCTCAGGCGTCGAGCAGCGAGGGAACCGCCGCCAGGAGAGTACGGGTGTACTCCTCCTGCGGGTTGTTGAAGATCTCCTCGGTGGTGTTAATCTCAAGGATCTTACCGAAGTACATGACGGCGATCCGGTCCGAGACGTAGCGCACCGTGTTGATGTCGTGGCTGATGAACACCAGTCCCAGCCCCAGGGACGCCTTGAGGTCCTGGAGCAGGTTGAGCACCTGAGCACGCACGGAGACATCCAGTGCGGAGGTGGGCTCGTCGGCCACGATGATGTCGGGGTCCAGAGCGAGCGCACGGGCGATCGCGACACGCTGGCGCTGCCCACCGGAGATCTGCCTAGGCAGCACGTTGAGAGCGCTGGGGGGCAGACCCACGAGGTGGAGCAGGTCACGCACACGCGCCTCGCGCTCCTTGGGTGAGCCGATTCCGTGAACGTTGAGCGGGTCGATAAGCGTGTCGTGCACGATCATGCGCGGGTTGAGAGCCGTCGCGGGGTCCTGGAAGACCACCGAGATACTGCGCCCAAGCTCGCGTCGGTCCGAGGCGGAGTGCCCCAGCGGGCGCCCCTTGAAGATGACCTCTCCGGAGGTCACCGGCTGCAGCCCCACCATGACCCTGGCAGTGGTGGACTTGCCGCAGCCCGACTCCCCCACCAGCCCCAGCGTCTCCCCGCGCTTGACGGACAGCGAGACGTTGTTGACCGCATGGACCGTGTCCGGATTGAACAGGCCACCGGTGCGGGACTTGTGGATGACGTTGACCTCCTTGAGCTCGACGACCGGCTGGTCCTCGCTCCATGAGGTCGATGCAGAGGTGTTGGACGGCATCAGTGCTCCTCCTTCGCGAGCAGAGCCTCGAGCTCAGGCGTGATGGCGTAGCTGTGTTCGGTGGTGCCGGGTACGGGCTTGAGCACAGGACGCGTGTCCAGGCCGACCGTTGGATGGGCCGAGCGGGGTGCGAAGCGGTCGCCCTTGACGAACTCGCTGGGCGAGGGGACCACACCACGCACCTGGTGGAGCCGCTTGGAGCCCGCCTCGATAGAGAGCACCGCACCCAGGAGCCCACGGGTGTACTCGTGAACGGGGTTGGACAGCAGCTCGCTGGTGGGCGCCTGCTCGACCACCTGGCCCGCGTACATGACGGTGATGCGGTGAGCCAGCTTGGCCACCAGCGCCAGGTCGTGCGAGACGAAGACCATCGCGAAGCCGAGCTTCTCACGCAGCTCGTTGAGCAGGTCAATGACCTGCTTCTGGACAGTCACGTCCAGGGCCGTCGTCGGCTCATCTGCTAGGACCAGTGAGGGGTCACGAGTCAGTGCCATGGCGATGAGGACGCGCTGACGCTGTCCGCCGGAGAGCTCATGCGGGTAGCTGCGCAGCGTGCGCTTGGGGTCGAGCCCCACAAGCTCCAGAAGATCCTCCGCACTGCGAGTACCACCGCGAGAGGTCAGCTGCGACATCTGGGTACGGATGAGCATCGAGGGGTTCAGCGAGGACAGGGCGTCCTGGTAGACCATGCTCATCTCGTGGCCACGCAGAGCATTGTGCTCGGTAGGTGTCATCTCGAGGATGTTGCGGCCCTTGAACAGGATCTCACCGGAGAGCCGCGCCGAGGGCGGCAGCAGCCCCATGACGGCCATCGAGCTGATGGACTTACCGCAGCCGGACTCCCCCACCAGCCCCATGGTCTCACCGGGGCGCACGGAGAAGGAGACGCCATCGACGATGTTGACCTCACCGTGCTGCTCGGGGAAGGCGATCGAGAGGTTCTTGACCTCCAGGACCGGGTCCTCCCCGGAGTCCTCGTAGACGAGGCGGTCGCGACGGGCGAGCTCAGCGACCCGCAGGGAGTTGAGCCTGTCGGCCAGGGGAACATCCTCAGCCGCCGGAGCAACGACACCGGTCAGCGAGCTCACGTTCGTGGCCCCGCCCTCCTTGACTGCGGCGGAGTTGGCGGTCACCGCGTCAGCAGCATCATCCCAGGCGTCCAGGGTCTCCTGAGCCTCCATGGCCTCTTCATCAGCCTGGACATCGGGCTTGGCCTTGATGCGCGGCGAGGCCATGGCATCAGTCAACCCCTCGGACAGGACGTTGAGGCACAGGGTGGTGATGAGGATGAGCAGGCCCGGGAAGAAGGTCGGCCACCAGTGGCCCGACAGGAGCAGCTCCTTGCCCTCGGAAAGCATGTTTCCCCAGGTCGGGGTGTTGACGGACTTGATGCCCGCACCGATGAAGGACAACGAGGCCTCGAAGACGATCGCATCGGCCACCAGGACGGTCGCGAAGACCATGATCGGGGCGATGCAGTTGCGGGCCACGTGCTTGAGAAGGATCCACGGCACCGGCGCCCCCATCACCTTGGAGGCGGCGACGTAGTCCTCTCCGAACTGGGAGATGATGTTGGCGCGCACCACACGGGTGAGCTGGGGGATGTAGAGAACAGCGATGGAGATGATGATGACCGGCAGCATCGGCAGCCGGGTCGACATCGCCGAGACGAGTACGGCGGCCAGAGCAATACCGGGGAAGGACATGACGACGTCGAGCACGCGCATGAGGGTCTCAGCGATCCACTTGC
>ERZ773008.945-NODE-945-length-20896-cov-18.335205_pt1 | contig 20896 bp, 22 predicted proteins | sample MGYA00580664_ERZ773008 | MGnify/ENA primary metagenome ERZ773008 (study PRJEB29015, sample SAMEA2738016) | human oral metagenome | biome: human oral; feature: human-associated habitat; material: dental | place: China | collected 2048 ... | reverse complement strand
TGCTCAAGAGGTAGCCAGTGAAAAAGGGACCAAGATTATGGAAGTGGTCTTCTCAAGCATTCGTGCAACTCACTATTTCTATGCTCGCATGATTGGTCTTTTTGGGGTAATTTTTACCCATATTGGTATCTATGCAGTCGGCTTGGGAGGCGTTTGGATGTTTAGAGATTCCATTCCTCTTGTGAAAGATATTTTATCTCCAGACTCTCCTATCACTCAACATATTGGACAATCTATTTCCTTGAACACCTTCTTCTTTATCATTCTCGGAATCTTCATGTACGTTGTTCTTTCAGCTTTCCTAGGCTCAACAGTTGCTCGTCCAGAAGATACAGGAAAGGCCCTCTCTCCTCTGATGATGTTAGTGATGGTTGGATTCTTTGGAGTGACTGCCTTGGGTAGCGCAGGAGATGTCCCTCTATTGAAGATTGGATCCTACATTCCATTCATTTCAACCTTCTTCATGCCATTCCGTACGATCAATGGCTATGCAAGTGGACTTGAATCGTGGGGGTCATTCGGAATTGCCTTGGCCTTCACGCTCCTCGGCACCATGATCATTGGAAAAATCTATTCTAGCCTCATCTTACAAACAGATGATCTAGGTTTAGTCAAGACTGTTAAAAAGGCTTTAAGCTATCGCTAAAAGAGACGAGAGTGGGACAGAAATCGGTAATTTATTAGAATTCGATTTCGTCGTCCCACCTCCGCACAGTTGAGTAGGGCTATAAAAGCTGATGAAATCAGCGTAGTAGAGCCCACTCAACCACTGCGTCTTGCTCGACAATCCAAAGACAATTGAGAGGCTAGGACTTTTGTCCCAGCCTCTATCTCAGCTTGCAAAATAAGCACAAGCCTTTATTTAAATCTTTGCTTTCTAGCTCTTGCTTTAGCTTTTCTCGATTTCCGATTCTCGATATAGAAAATCAGGATAATAATGACAATTGGCAAGGCAATTAACCAGCGGTTGCTTAGCAAGTCACTATACCAAGTTTTATTATTTTCTTTCTTAGTGACTTCTTCTTTGGCAGACTGGGTGACAGAAGCATCTACTTCCTCCACTTTCATCTCATCAGAGATCTTTGGAGAGAGCGTGTATAGATCATTTCCGGCCTTCAAGACACCATTCTCAACTACAGGCTTCGCCTTCGCATCTTTTTTGATTGTCGCATAAAAATCTTCTGGCAGATTGTAAGTTTTTCCATTAATCTCCTGCTTCCCTTTAGAAAACAGTTTCTTGTACTCGTAGTCAGCATAAGATTTTTCGATCAAGGCATTTCCAAATGGATGACGGTAATATTCACCATCTTGGTCAGCCCAGTCACCAACACCCATGATAACCCCAATCACGCGCTGGTTTCCACGCTTGACAGTTGCAATGTAGTTAAAAGCACCGTTCGGACTTGAGCCTGTCTTCAGACCATCTACTCCCTCTAAAGCATAGCGAGCACCTGGCAGAGAGTAATTATAAGTCTCAAATGTTTCTTCATAAGGTGTGCCAGCCTTGACAGTCACCTTAGCCTGATTGGTATAATTTAAAATATCTGGATAGTTCTTTACAAAATTATAAACTAAAATTCCTAAATCACGCGCAGTTGTTTGGTTGCTAGCGTAGTTATTATATCTTTGAGGAGTATAGTAACCTTTAAAGGAAACCGCTGCAGCACCACTGGCATTAAACCATTTGGTGTTGGTCATGCCTAGTTCCTGCGCTTTCGCGTTCATCTTATCCAAGAAAGCATCGGGATCGTTATCTGATAGATAATTTGCCAGCATCACTGTTGTTGCGTTAGAAGAGGGTACAACTGTCATGGTAATCAGCTCAGAAACAGTATAATTGACTCCAGCCACGATTTTATTATTGGAAATTTCATAAATTTCCGCAACCGCCTGATCTTGCGGCGTCGCCTTAATCACCGTATCTAAACTGAGTTTTCCCTCTTTAATGGCTTCAAAAACCAAGTACAAGGTCATGATCTTACTCATGCTAGCTGGATCGCGAACCTCATCAATGTTATCCTGCCACAGTATATCGCCCGTATTTCCGTCAATCATCAAAGATGACTTAGGACGATTGATTGCTTGTACATTTTCATTGGGATACATTTTTCGTGCCATATCTACCAATTCATCTGCCGCAGCAGAAAGCGGTGATAGAAAGGCAGACAAAATCAATCCAAACACCAAAAACTTCTTCTTCACATTTATCCTCCAAAAAAATTCATTCCTAACTAGTATATCATATTTTTAATCAAGTTTTTGATAAATATAAAAAATCCTACCTAAAAATTAGATAGGAAATAGATTGTTAGGCCTCTAATAAACTCAAAGCTTCCTTGTCAGCAATAATCACAACATCTTCATGGCCTTGAAGGGCGCTAGCTGGCACAGCTTCTGTTACCTCTCCTCGGACTGTTCCTGCGATGGCTTGAGCTTTAGAAGCGCCATAGGCAAAGAGGATGATTGATTTTGCATCTAAGATATTCCGAATTCCCATTGAGATGGCTTGAGTCGGTACGTCCTCTAGCTTCTCAAAGAAGCGAGCGTTTGCTTGGATAGTTGACTTCTCCAAATCGACGATATGAACAGTGCTATCAAAACTAGTTCCAGGCTCATTAAAGCCAATATGACCATTAGTACCAATTCCCAAAATTTGCAAATCTACTGGATGATCTGCCAAGACTTGATTGTAGCGTTTCGCTTCTGCTTCCACATCTTCTGCTGCTCCGTTTGGCAAAAAGCTCTCTTTGAAAGGCTTTTTATTAAATAGCTGCTCATTCATAAAGTAACGGTAAGACTGGGGATTTTCTTCTGAAAGTCCCACATACTCATCCAAGTTTACACTGGTCAGCTCTGACAAATCTAGGTCACTGGCAATGATTTGCTTGTAAAACTCAATTGGGCTACTTCCTGTTGCCAACCCCAATGTTTTGGCCCCCTGAGCTAGCTTTTCTTTCAAGATTTCTAAAGCTACCTTTGCGCCTTCTACCTGATTCTCAACACGAATAACTTTCATTCTGTTCTCCTATTTTTCTTGATGTATTCCTTATTTTATTATATGGTATAGACCAATTTTTGTCAAGTAGATTCTACTTAATTTTTTCAAATTTTACTGAGAGACTTAGCGTCAAATCATGGTATAATAAAAGCATGCTATTACCAATGATTATAATCTTTTTACTGGGAATTGCTCTTTTTACCGCTGGGCTTTTCTTGAAAAAACATCTCGGTTGGCAACTAATTTTTTTATGCCTGGGAATTTTCTTTATCAGTATTCCCTTTTTACTTGCCGCCTACTATATTTGGATCATGAGAACTATTTAAGGAGATAGAATGAATACTGCTGATTTTGATTTTCACTTGCCGGAAGAACTGATTGCTCAGACCCCTCTGGAGAAGCGAGACTCTTCTCGCCTACTCATTGTAGATCGGGAAACTGGCCAGTTTAGTGACCAACATTTTGACAATATTATTGACCAACTTGAGCCAGGTGATGCCTTGGTTATGAATAACACCCGTGTCCTGCCAGCCCGCCTTTATGGAAACAAGCCTGAAACCGGTGGCCATGTCGAGCTCCTACTCTTGAAAAATACCCAAGGAGACTTCTGGGAAGTCCTAGCCAAACCAGCCAAACGACTCAGAGTCGGAACGCGTGTTTCTTTCGGTGATGGCCGTTTGACTGCCACCGTTACAGAAGAGCTGGAGCACGGTGGACGGATCGTTCGCTTTGATTATCAGGGCATTTTCTTAGAAGTCCTAGAAAGTTTGGGTGAAATGCCCCTGCCGCCCTATATCCACGAGAAGCTAGAAGACCGTGAACGCTACCAGACAGTCTATGCTAAAGAAAACGGCTCCGCCGCTGCTCCAACCGCTGGCCTCCATTTCACAGAGGAATTGCTGGATAAAATTGCGGCAAAAGGCGTTAAACTTGTCTATCTGACGCTGCATGTCGGGCTCGGAACCTTCCGTCCTGTATCAGTTGACAACTTGGAAGAGCATGAGATGCATTCCGAATTTTATAGCTTGTCTGAAGAAGCAGCTGAGATCCTGCGCCAAGTCAAGGCAAGCGGCCACCGCATCGTTGCTGTCGGCACTACGTCCATTCGCACGTTAGAAACAATCGGCAGCAAATTCGAGGGTCAAATCCAAGCAGACTCCGGCTGGACCAATATCTTTATTAAACCAGGCTATCAATGGAAGATTGTCGATGCTTTTTCAACCAACTTCCACTTGCCAAAATCAACCCTTGTCATGCTGGTATCAGCTTTTGCTGGACGACAACTGACACTTGAAGCCTATGAGCATGCTATCGCTGAGCGCTACCGCTTCTTCAGCTTTGGCGACGCTATGTTTATCAAATAATACAGGTGAATCTATGAATAAAATCGAAAGTAGGCATCGCCTCATTCGCTCCCTCATCATGGAAAAAAGAGTCCATACCCAGCAGGAACTCCAAGAACTACTGGAAGCAAATGGCGTCATTGTCACCCAGTCTACTCTCTCTCGTGACATGAAAACTCTCAATCTAGTCAAGGTGACCGAAAATGACAAATCCTACTATGTCATTAACAGCATCGCCCCTTCTCGTTGGGAGAAAAGACTGCGCTTCTATATGGAAGATGCCCTCGTCATGCTCCGCCCCGTTCAGCATCAAGTCGTCATGAAAACCTTACCCGGACTAGCCCAATCTTTTGGTGCCATTTTAGACGCTCTAGAATTACCCCAGATTGTTGCTACAGTCTGCGGAGACGATGTCTGCCTGATCATCTGCGAAGATAACCAAGCTGCTATCGAATGCTTTGATAAACTCAAAGAATTTGCACCCCCATTTTTCTTTAGTAAATAACAAAAGAGTTGGAAAATCCAACTCTTTTTCGTGTTGATTCACAGTTTTTACTTGGAAAAATCTGCAACACTGATATCTATCCTAGAAATTTTACTCTCCTGCCAAGCGGAAAATAGTCTCAGCATAGATATCCATCGCACGATAGAGATCTTCCAAAGACGCTCGTTCATTGGCCTGATGTTCCGTCTGCTCTACACCTGGGAAAAGAGCGCCAAAGGCCACACAATTTGGCATAGTCCGAGCAAAGGTTGCCCCACCAGAGGACATAGCTGGACTAGTATCGCCAGTCTTTTCTTGGTAGATAGCCATCAGGGTGCTGACTAGTTCGCTGTCTTTAGGTACGTAAAGCGGAGCCAAATAGTCAAATTCTTCATAGTCGAGCTGGTAGCGTCCAGCAATCTCTGCTAGTTTTGCCACTAGCTGATCTTTATCCGCTAAGACAGGAATCCGAATATCAATACGGATTTCAGACTTTTCTGAGTTCAGCGTCAGACCTGCAATATTAAAGGAGAGTCTACCAGAGGGTTCATCTGAAATGTCGCCAAATAAACGGCTGCCAGTCGCATCTTCTCCCACTGCTTCTGCAATAAAGGCCAAGGCAGGATGAGCTTGTAAAGGCTGCAAAACTGTCGCCAGTCTAACAATAGCATTGATACCTTCAGCTGCATCCTTGGCATGCTTAGGCAGGCCGAGAACAGTGACTTGATGATCACTTTGTTCGTAGTCAAAAGAAGCTGCCTGCAAACCTGCCACGACCTGCTCCAAAAGTTCTCCTTGGTAGCTGGCCTTGCCAGGCACGACATTAAAGGCTGCTCCTGCTTCTAGCTCCAGCTGATCTGAACCAGGACCATGCAGCTTGACCTGTAAGAGGCCTTTCTCAGCATAGGTCAGAGGGAAGGAAGAATCTGGCGCAAAGCCAAGCGTCGCTGTTTCTTCAAGTTCATTGTACCGCCCCATACAGCGCCAAAGTGTCTCTTCGTCCGTACCAAAGATAAACCGAACCCGCTTTTTAAATTTTACTCCGCTATCTAGCAGAGACTTGACTGCATAAAGAGCAGCCATTGATGGTCCCTTATCATCTTGGACACCACGTCCGAAGATCCAGCCGTCTTTGATAGTTGCCTCAAATGGCGGTGTCTGCCAATCTGCCTCATCACCTGATGGAACAACATCCAAATGACAGAGAACGGCCAGGAGCTCTGCTCCCTGACCGATTTCTGCATATCCGTAATAACCTTTAGGGTCAAGATAGATAGTAAAACCTAAGCCTCGACAAATCTCTAAAGTTTTTTCTAGGACATCTTGGATTGCTTGTCCAAAAGGTGTTCCATTTTCTCCTTCATTGAGCACCGAAGGATAGGAAATCAAGGTTTTTAGTGATGTAAGAAATTCATCTTTAACTTGATTTGTTATATCTATTTTCATGGAATCACCTCACTCACTATTTTATAGGAATGGAAGGAAAGTTCCAAGGAGAAGAAGGGCGATAGTCACTACAATGATAGCGGCAACGAGTTTGCCCATGAATTTCCACCAAGTACCGATGTTGATACGTCCAAGTGCAAGAGCTCCCATCACAATACCAGATGTTGGTGCGATCAAGTTCAAGACACCTGAAGCAGATTGGTAAGCAGTGATAATCAAGCTAGGACGTACATTTACAAATTCTCCAAGAGGAGCCATGATACCCATAGTCGCGCTGGCAAGACCAGATGAAGATGGGATCAAGAATGACATAGGCAGATAGAAGATATAAGTCAAAACGATAAAGACTTGTGAAGATAGACCGCTGAGGCCTTCTTTACCCCAGTTGAGGATAGTGTCTGTAATCATACCGTCGTTCATGATGACTTGGATACCACGGGCAATCGCTACGATCAAGGCTACACTGAGCAAATCAGCAGCACCATTCATGAAAGCAGAGATAATTTTGTCTTCTTTAAGACCATAAACAACACCGATAAGGATACCCATAAAGGCGAAGAGCATTGCGCCTTCTGGGAAGTACCAAGTACCCAAAGCAGCTGTAGATGAACCAACAATCTTACCGATAACTGGAAGACCAGTCAACCAAGTATTTAAGTCTCCAAAAAGAGTAATACCTAAGTCACTCCAAGGAATGAAACTCAAGACCATCAAGACGAAGGTCAGTACAAAGAGAACAAAGACATGTTTTTGTTTCTTAGTAAGAGTTGAGTTGATATTTTCTTCGTCTTCACCAACATTGAAGAATTTCATATCTTCATCACGTGTTGCATAAGTGAGAGACTTAGTTGGATCTTTTTGGATCTTATCAGCATACTTGTAAACGAACCAAGTGCTAAGACCAGTCAAAACAAACCAGAAGATCAAACGAAGGATAATCCCTTCACCAAGACCTACACCTGCAGTTGATGAAGCAATACCTGTCGCAAATGGGTTCAAGGTAGATGCCAAACATCCAATCTGTGAACCGAGCAAGATAATGGCAACCCCAGTCAAGCTATCAAATCCAACAGCCATCATAACTGGCACAAGGAGAGGATAGAAGGCCATGGTTTCTTCACCCATACCATAAGTTGTACCACCAAGGGCAAACAAAGGCATGAGAACCAAAATCAACATCTTTTCGCGGCCCTTGTACTTCTTCACAATAGAAGCAATACCAGTGTCTAGCATACCAGTTTCATTGACAACACCAAGGAAACCACCAACCATGAGGATGAAGAAGGCTACATCGATCGCTGCACTAGTTTCCTTAATCAGCGAGCCTTCCTCTGGATGAGTACCTAGCATAGCCCGAATCGGTGCCATGAGAACATCCCAAATCCCTTGCGGATTTTGAGGTTGGGCTTTGTAAACACCATCCACAAAGGCACCCGCAGGAATGATCCAAGTCAACACTGCCATAATAGCAATGATTATCAACAAGACGGTGTAAGATGAAGGCATCTTAAACCCTTTTTTAGCTTTTTCACTCATTTGTTTTTCCTCCTAATGTCTAACAAAGTGCAAAAAACCAACCACTTTCTTAAATAAATATTTAAGAAAAACGCTTTCTATTTATATTTATTTTACCACATTAAGGTCTAAAAAACTAGTATTTTTTGAAAATATCGCACTTATTTTCAAGAAATATTCCTAACTTGATATAAAGATGTTAGAAACACTATATATTTTACTAGTAAAATAGCTTATTCTTTTTCAATAATTGTTCCGCTTTCAGATTCGATCAAAGCGCCAAGATTTTCAAGGGAAGTAATAACTGCTTTTCCTTCTGGACGACCGTTGACAAAAGCGATAGCTGCTTCTACTTTTGGAAGCATGCTGCCTGGGGCAAATTGGTCTTGTTTGATATATTCTTCCAGCTGAGCAACATTCACATGTTCCAACTTTTCTTGGTCTGGTTTATTGTAGTTGACAAAGACGTAATCTACACCAGTCAAGACGATGAAGAGGTCAGCTTCGACTAATTCCGCCAAGCGTTGAGAAGCAAAGTCCTTATCAATAACAGCTTCAACACCAGCCAAATGACCGTTGTCTTCCTTGATGACTGGAATTCCGCCACCACCAGCAGCAACGACCACTTGACCAGCATTCAAGAGGGTACGAATTGTTTCGATTTCCTTGATATCAACAGGTTTTGGTGAAGCAACAACCTTGCGCCAACCGCGGCCAGCATCCTCTTTGAAAGTTGCTCCGCTCTTTTCAGCTTCTGCTTTTGCTTCTTCTTCTGAATAGAAAGGACCAATTGGTTTGCTCAAGTTAACAAAAGCTGGGTCATTTTTATCGACAACAACTTGTGTCACAACTGAAGCAACATCTTTTTCGATGCCTTCATCCAAGAGAGCATTTTGCAAGGCATTTTGTAGCCAGAAACCGATGCTACCTTCTGTCATAGCAACAAGTGAATCAAGTGGGAAAGCAGGGTTCTTTTCAGAATCAGCCGCCAAGTGTTGGAGCAAGAGATTTCCAACTTGAGGACCATTACCGTGAGTAATAATCAAATCATCCCCATTTTTGATCAATTTTACAAGGTGCTTAGCTGTTTCCACCAAAGCTTCTTGTTGAGCTTTTGCTGATGGATCAGAAGAAAGAATCGCATTTCCCCCCAAAGCCACTACTATTTTACGATTTGCCATAAATTCTCCTTTATCACATTCAATTGAATGCCTTTAGATTTCGGTTTAATATTTTTTCAAATTTTTATAAGAAATAACAGATTTCCATCATATAAAAGAGGACTGGACTAAAGCTATTAGTCGCAGCCCTCATAGCTGTTGGTATTACGGTTTATAAATTATACTTTTGGAATGTAAAGGTTGCCGAGTGTAGCAGCCATAACAGCTTTGATTGTGTGCATACGGTTCTCTGCTTGGTCAAAGTGGCGAGCGTACTTGCTGCGGAAGACTTCGTCTGTTACTTCCATTTCTTCTACGCCAAATTTTTCAGCGACATCTTTACCGTAAACAGTATTTGTATCGTGGAATGCTGGCAAGCAGTGCAAGAAAATCAAGTTTTCGTTATCAGCTTTCTTCACCAAATCCATGTTTACTTGGTAAGGTTTGAGGAGGGCAACGCGTTCTGCAAACTTGTCTTCTTCACCCATAGATACCCAAACGTCTGTGTAAAGTACGTCTGCACCTTTAACAGCTTCGTCTGCATCTTCAGTGATGAGGATGTGTGCGCCGCTTTCTTTAGCAAATCCTTCTGCCAATTCAACAATTTCTTTTTCTGGGAAGAGTTCTTTTGGTGAGAAGATGTGAACGTTAACGCCAAGGATAGCTCCTGTTACCAGCAAGCTGTTAGCAACGTTGTTACGTCCATCACCACAGTAAACCAATGTCAAGCCTTCCAAACGGCCAAAGTTTTCTTGAACTGTCAAATAGTCAGCAAGCATTTGAGTTGGATGCCATTCGTCAGTCAAACCATTCCATACTGGAACACCTGAGAATTCTGCCAATTCTTCTACCATGCGCTGGCTGAAGCCGCGGAATTCAATCCCGTCAAACATACGTCCCAATACTTTAGCAGTATCTTCTGTAGATTCTTTCTTACCAAGCTGGATATCATTAGCACCAAGGTATTCTGGATGAGCACCAAGGTCAATAGCTGCTGTAGTAAAGGCTGCACGCGTACGAGTAGATGTTTTTTCAAACAAAAGGGCGATATTCTTACCAGCAAGATAGTGGTGCTGAATATTGCGTTTCTTCAAGTCTTTCAAGTGAGCTGAAAGTCCGATTAGGTATTCTAATTCTGCACGAGTAAAGTCTTTTTCTGCAAGGAAGCTACGTCCTTGGAATACTGAATCTGTCATTCTGTTATTTCCTCTTTCTAGTTATTAAATTTTCTATTGATACATTGTCGAACACGAATTAAACTTCTTCACGTTCAAATGGCATAGACATACAACGAGGTCCACCACGGCCCCGAACCAATTCACTTCCGCGAATCTTAATCAAGCGAAGCCCGTATTCTTCCAAAATCTTGTTGGTTACAGTATTGCGGTCATACACTACTACCACACCAGGAGCGATTGTCAAGGTGTTAGAACCGTCATTCCATTGTTCACGTCCAGCTGCTACGATATTGCCGCCACCGCAACGAATCAAATGAACTTTTTCTACACCAAGATTTTGAGCCAGAAGTTCAGCCAAGTCACCTTTTTCTTCAACGATCTTCAGTTTTTCGTTTTCATAAGTAACTGAGTAAACGCGAAGGTCGCCTTCGATTTCTGGGTGAATGGTGAACTTGTCATAGTCAACCATAGTGAAGACAGTATCTAAGTGCATGAATTTACGGTTGTTAGCAAATTCAAAGGCCAATACTTTCTTGAAGCCAACATTCTTCTTGAAGATATTCACCAAAAGTTTTTCGATAGATGATGCGTCTGTACGTTGAGAAATTCCAACTGCCAATACATCTTTAGAAAGAACTAACTCATCTCCACCTTCGATACGAGTATCTTCTTCACGGTTGTAAACCAATTCCACTTTTCCAGCGTATTCTGGGTGATATTTGAAGATGTATTTACCGTAAAGTGTTTCACGGTTACGAGTATCTGCAAACATGTGGTTGAGCGATACGGCATTACCAATGGTAGCAAATGGATCGCGTGTGAAGTAAAGGTTTGGCATTGGATCAATCGCAAATGGATAATCTGATTCTACCAAGTCAGTCAGACCTTTCGCTTCGTCAGGAATTTCTGGCAATTCAGCTTTTTGAACCCCTGCCATTGTTTTTTCAACCAATTCTTGGTTGTCCTTGATACCATGCAGCAATTCACGAATAGCTTTCTTCGTTTCGCGTCCACGAATATTTGCTTCTTCCAAATATTCTTCGATGAACTGTTCACGAATTTCTGGAGAAATCAAGGATTCAGCAGCCAATTTTTCGAGATAAAGAACTTCAATTCCTTCATCACGAAGAGCTTGAGCGAATGCATCGTGTTCTTTTTGAGCATCTTCCAAGAAAGGAATGTCATCAAAAAGAAGACGTTCTAGGTAGTCCGGTAGCAAGTTTTCCAGCTCTTTGCCCGGACGGTGCAACATAACTTTTTTCAGTTTTCCAATTTCTGAGAAAACATGAATTGGATGTGTAGACATCTATTGTCCTCCTTTTCGTTGAGGTTAGGTTTCCCAATCCCTTTTATGCTATTATTCTATCATGGATTGGAAAGGCTTACACCTAAAATCTTACATTACAAATGCCAAATCCTTTGCGTTTTTTATAAAACATTATGATATTTATTTATTTTAAAGCGTTTTCTTTGCATATTTTGGTTGTTCTATTATTTTTAGGAATATATATTTTTTTGTAAAAAATATATGTTCAATTAATATTAGAATATGATCAGAAAAAACTTTTAAATGTGTAAAAATGTTTGAAAAAAGCCAATCAAATGATTGATTAGCTTCCTTCAAAATATCTCATAAAGTAATCCTTATTCTTAAATGTCAATTTTTTATGCTCGTAGTCAATCACTCCTTCTTCTCTTAGTTTTTTTAGAACCTGATTGACTGTTTCACGTGTAGTGGCTCCTAACTTGGCCAACTCTTTCATACTCATTGGAAATGGAAGTGTATCCTGCTCTTTGCACAGATCCATGCATAAAATAGATAAAGACTGGGTCACGCGATCCGTAGCACTGGCTGAGACGACATTCCGTAAGCGCAATTCCTGAAATTCTAAAATCTGTGATAAACGCTTGGTGATAAACAACAGCTGATCGACATTCTTTTTTGAATAGTCTTCAAATAAGTCCATAGGAATGCTGAAATATTCGACATTGGTGACCGCACTAGCTGTATAATGATAACGCTCGTCGAAAAACATGCCCCCATAGGGAAACACACTATTCATTTTAACATAGTCCATATATGAAAAAGTATCAGTTGAATCATACTGTTCGATACGAACATAACCTCGATGCAGGAGAAAAAGACGATCCCTACGGTCCCCTGAGAAGAAGATAATCTGTCCCTTGGGAATCTTGCGGAATTGAATCTCAATAGCAATCTTATCAAAAATTTCCACAGGAAAATGTGCAAATGCTGGATGTCGTCTAATAACCTGATAATGTTCCTTATTGATCATAATAACCCTTCTTACTTGCTATTAGTATTATAGCATAAATCCGCTTACAGGCAGAAAACAGCCATTATAAAAATAAGAAAGCCTAGCAAAACTAAAAGATGTGCCCACTTTCTATTCATGGGTTTTCTATCCGCCTGAACTTTTTTCGGCAGATAATTTCCCATAATTATAAAAACCACACCAACGATCACAGTTGCTATTTTACGGATATCAAAGTCCTCGTCTAAGCTCTCATAAATAGTCGCCATATAGAGTAAGACAAAGCTAAAGGGAAAGATCCAGCGAATAAGGTGTTTAAAAGTGGGATTTAAGATATCTTTAGCAACAGTAGACCAATAAATCATAACTTCTAGCAGCATCATGACAATTGGAAAAGCAGAGATTAACAGAAACTTAGGTAAAAAGCTGTCTCCTTCCCCAGATAAGTCAAAGTGAATCGCTAGGCTATCTGGTAATTCTTGATAGACCCAGATGGCATAGAAAACTGGCAAGAGCATGACGCCAAGTGCCCATCCTAATTCTTGTAAACTATTTTTTTTCATTTTCGTTTCCTCCTCCAAGAGATTGAAACCAGACAAGAATTTCTTCAAAAACAGTGACATCTAAGCTGTAATAAATAAAGTTCTTCTGCTTTTCTTCTATGAGCAGACCGGCTTTCTTTAGCTGAGAGAGGTGGTAGGATACCGTCGCAGGCGTCAGCTCAAAAGCTTGAGCAATTTCCCCTGCAGACTTCGGACCATGCTTGAGCATTTCCAGAATCCCCCTTCAAACTGGGTCAGCTAGAGCTTTAAGCGTTTGACTGATCCCCATGATTGAACCTTTCTTTCAGGTAAACTTTCAAGATTTTCTTGGTCAGAAAGACTAGTGCCACTACTTCTACTAAGAGCAGAGCCTCAACAGCCAGTGGCGGAAGAAAGCCTACCTGAGCCAGAGCAGGCGCTAAGTCAATCAGGGCGTGAAGTCCCAGAGCGGCTAAAAAATACACTGGAACCTTCTCCTTGACCGCTTTCCAAACCCAGAAGGTCAGAAGGATTTGAATGAGAATAGCCAAGATCCGTTCAAAAGCCAAAAGATAGATGCTGCCAGCGCTCATAGAGCGGACATTGTCAATAACTGCTTGAGGAATTTGAGCCAGCGTCTGGGCATTCCCCTGAGTCACTACTTGAGCTATAACCCAAAAGTTTAAGAGACTGACAATACCAACAAACAAAGCCTCAATACCACCATGCCCCAAGCCATAGGCCACACCATCCCTAAAGGTCAGTGGACGCTTCTTTTGCAGCCAGTAAAAGATGACCCAGCGGGCTGTTTCTTCAAAAATAGCTGCCGCAGCAATACCATAAAGGACATATAGCCAAGGATTTTCCGTCTGCAAAGCGATAGTTCCATCAGCCTGAGGCTGTAAAACGATACGATGCAAAATATTTTCCAGAACTTGACTCGATAAATAAAAACCGACCCCCCCTAAAAGAAAGACTAATAGAGAAATGTGCTTGGTCTTTTTAAAATAAACCAAAGGAACAAGGACTGCCCCTAAAATCAGCAGCATAGCAATCAAGATATGAATGGAAATCATCGTTTTTTCTCCTGAACTGTTTAGATTTTTTTCTAAATAGATTATACATTTTCCCTTTCTTTATGTCAAATCTATTTTGATTTTTTTCTAAATAGATTTCAATCTAAAAGTCATTAAGCTTTACTGCAATTAAAAACCAAAAATACGCCCAGATTTTCGTCTAAAGCGTATTTTTTCTGATTTCTATTAGATTAGTTCATATTAACCCGGTGCCACTCATTGATGATATAGGCAATTTGACCGACCTGATCAATACCAACTCCGCTGATCTCCTCACTGGCTTCTGTGCTGCCACCTAGATAGGCGGTATAAAGTGCCACAATATAGGGCTTCTCCTCCATGACAATAGCATCAACATTGAGAGCCTCTCTAACATACCCAGGCTTTTGGTAAATTGTCAAATCGTATAAATAACGTTTGTAATATTCACTAGGGAAGGAAACACCGATAAAATAAAGAATGTCCTTGTATTTTTCTTGGTTATTCCACAGATACTCCAGAACTTGAATATAGTAGTCCGTTGTTGTTTTATTCTCCCAGCTGATCGTCTTAATATCAGCCTTGGACTGACCGTAGCGACTGAACATATCATAGGCCTTTTCCATCCCGTCAGCTTTAATCTCTAAAACACTCCAATTTCTTGGTTGTTCTAGTAACCTTATCTTTAACTGCCTGCGACCACTTTCCTTGCATATTGGAATCCATATCAGAAAGTACCAAAGCTATATCTGAACGAACTTCTTCAGAGAAAGATTTTATCTTTTGCTGGAGTAATTGGCGATTCTGAGTTTGTCTTACAATACCAGCCTGCCCTATGAACCCAACATTCCACTTTTGTAGCATTTTTTCATATTGAAGAAAAGAATCATCGTATCCTCTCGTTGAATGATCTAATAAATCTGTTGTAACAATCATTGATTTCTCCTTTGCAAATGGTGCATTTGTTCTTCATTATTGTCCAAATTTCGTTGATATTGACGCTTATGTTCTGAAAATTCTTCCATTAAATCTGATCGCTTTTGATTGATAAACCATTGAACCTGCTCACTACTTTCCTGATATTCCTGACAAACCTGCCCTAATAAAATAGAATCTGGTTCAAAAACATTCAAAGCAAGGCGAAGCTGATTCATGTTTTCTTCAAACATATTACGATAAAGATAATCCGCTCTTTCTAAATCTTCTTCTCGTCTATCATAATCCTGCTTATATTCCTTGAAATCTTCTTCGATCTTTGCACGTTGATTCCGCAAGTTGCCCATTATCTCATCAAATCCCATTGTTTAAAATTCCTTGCCAATTCTTGATCCTGATCCAACTGTTTTTGAATACCAGAACGCATTTTCTGAGCAATGCCTTCAAATTCTCGCTTAAGCTCATAGGCTAACGCCTTCTTTTCGCGGTAACGCTGAAAATCCGACACGCTAATGCTTTCTCTTGTCACACCAACATCTGACAGAGCAGAGTAAATTTCAGATTCACTCAATTTGGGACCCGCAGTATAGGCCTGGCGGACAATTAGATTCCAGAGATCTTCGGCTTCTTGAATGGCATCATCATACAGACTAATCAGCAAGTCCAATCCTTTTGTTGCAATATTTTCAATGGCCGAAGCAGTAACTAAGGCCTGCTCACTGTCTAAGTAGATTTTTTCCCCTCTCGAAAGACCATCTGCTTTTAGACGATCTCGCAATCCGACCAATGAAGCCAATTCCGTGTCCAAAGACTGCAGACTGTTTTTAGCCGTCTCCAAGTAATTGAAACGCATGGCAGTGATAACCACCCTGCCATGCTCATCAATAACCTCTCCCTGCTCATTAAACTGCCAATCAAAAATCTTATGGCTAGAACCATAAACCCAATAGATGGTTCCAAAGCCATCTCCACCCTTCACACCTGCCAAGTTCCCGTCTCGGTATTGAACGACATCATCTTCAACATGACGATAATTTTTAAACAGATGAGTATTTCTCTTAAGAAATTTTTCTTCATCTTTACTCAAGGTATCATAACTAAACCAGCCATTAAAGACAGTTGTTGGAATATGATATTTTGCGCCTAGCTTAATCATATAAGCACCTTGTGAATAGCCCGTCAGTTGTGTTACATGATAGTTCTTTCTAACTTCCTGAAGAAATTCATCTGCAACCGCTAATTGTGGTGAGCTCAACTCAGGATTGATACTGGTAATCGCCCCCCTCAAATCATTAAAATCAGTAGGAGTGGTTCCCGCAGCAACTACAGCCACACTATTCGTATCTACCTGACCATTAACAATCGGCGCAACGGCCATACCCTGAAAACCAGTTGCAGGGTCATTTTTGACGGAGACAACACGGAAATCTTGATTTCCTATAGCTATTGTATTTTTCTCATCATCAGCCAACTCATTATCCTTCTTAGAAGTTATAATTTCATGCCCATTGGTCTTAGCTAAATTCGGATCAACGCTATAAACATTTTTTTCTTGATTAAATTCATTTAATTCTTTATCAGAATAATTATATATCATTTCAAAATCATCTCCTCTTTTACTGAATAGATTACTTTAATTTCACCTTCTGTATGACCAACTCTAGATCGCAAATTGGCCATATTTTCATTGTAAGTAGGTCCCCCAAATGAAGCATCATGATTACTAACATCATCTAAATGATGAGCCGCCCCATATTTTAATTTTGTTCCATCAGCAAAGGTCAACTGAACATGAACATACCATCCACCAGGCTTTTCAGAATAACTTGGAACACTAAACTGAATCTCTTTAATATCTTTATAGCTATTTTTTAATGCTTTCGCTAAACTCGTCTCATATTCACGATTGCGTTTTAGTTCTGTTTGATAATTAAAATAGCTAACCGCACCAAAAATCAAGAAACCAGTCAACAACACGCCTAAAACACTCATAAGAATTCGCTTCTTCATCACAGCTACCTTTCATTTTTACTTTAAACAAAAAATAAATTCTACATTCATTTTACCATACTTACTTTTTCCTTAAAATAAAAATTAAATCATTCACATCCGTTGGCATCGTACCTGCAACTACAGCCACACTATTCGTATCTACCCGGCCATTAACAATCGGAGCAACTGCCATACCCTGAAAACCAGTTGCAGGGTCATTTTTGACAGAAAGAATCTTAAATCTTTGACCATCAGACGTTCTATATATGTTTGTTTCTCCTGCTTTTATCTGATCATCGGATTTATCAGTTATAATATCATGCTCTTTACTTTGTGCTAAATTTGGATCAACACTATAAACAGCCTCTTCTTGATTCAGTCCATTTAATTGTTCATCTGTATAAGTATATATCATTTTATTTCCCCTTTAGAACCATCTGAGAACTCAATTAAAATTTTATAACTAGTAATTCCTTTTTGAGAATCTAAATAGTTCCACTTTTTCTCGGCTTCTTTACCACCAATTGAACCACCATAATTTGTTTTCAAATGCAAAGCATGGATTGTGCTATATTCAACCTCTTCTCCGTCATTAAAATTTAATTTCACACGAACATACCAGCCACCAGGCTTTTCAGAATAACTTGGATCACTAAACTGAATCTCTTTAATATCTTTATAGCTATTTTTCAGCGCTTTCGCCAGGCTCGTCTCATATTCATGATTTCGCTTTAGCTCTGTTTGATGATTACAATAGCTAACCACACCAAAAATCAAGAAACCAGACAACAACACACCTAAAACACTCATAAGAATTCGCTTCTTCATCGTAGCCACCTCTCATTTTCACTTTAAGCAAAAAATAAATTATATATTTATTTTGCCATATTTACTTTTCCCTTAAAACAAAAATAAAATCATTCACATCCGTTGGCGTCGTACCTGGAGCTACCACTGCTACACTGTTTGTATCTACCTGACCATTGACAATCGGCGCAACAGCCATACCCTGAAAGCCAGTTGCACGGTCATTTTTGACAGAGACAACACGGAAATATTGATTTCCTATAGTTATTCGATTTGATTCTCCACCTTGGAGCATTTCACTTGGTTTATCTGTTATAACATCACGCCCTTTATTTCTGGCTAATTTCGGATCAACACTATAAACAGTTTCTTCCTGATTAAAAAGATTTAATTCCTTATCAGTATATTCATATGTCATTTTAAAATTACCTCTGTTTTCATTGAATACATTACCTTAATTTGATTCTCTGTATAACCAACTCTTGATTTTAATTTATCACTCTCTTCATCTAAAGTTGGACCAGAAAAAATTGAATCATGATTAACAGTATCACCAAGATGGTGTCCTGTTCTATACATCAACCTTACTCCATCTCTAAAGGTCAGCTGAACTTTCACATACCATCCACCAGGCTTATCAGAATAACTTGGATCACTAAATTGAATCTCTTTAATATCTTTATAGCTATTTTTTAATGCTTTCGCTAAACTCGTCTCATATTCACGATTGCGTTTTAGTTCTGTTTGATAATTAAAATAGCTAACCGCACCAAAAATCAAGAAACCAGTCAACAACACGCCTAAAACACTCATAAGAATTCGCTTCTTCATCACAGCTACCTTTCATTTTTACTTTAAACAAAAAATAAATTCTACATTCATTTTACCATACTTACTTTTTCCTTAAAATAAAAATTAAATCATTCACATCCGTTGGCATCGTACCTGCAACTACAGCCACACTATTCGTATCTACCCGGCCATTAACAATCGGAGCAACTGCCATACCCTGAAAACCAGTTGCAGGGTCATTTTTGACAGAAAGAATCTTAAATCTTTGACCATCAGACGTTCTATATATGTTTGTTTCTCCTGCTTTTATCTGATCATCGGATTTATCAGTTATAATATCATGCTCTTTACTTTGTGCTAAATTTGGATCAACACTATAAACAGCCTCTTCTTGATTCAGTCCATTTAATTGTTCATCTGTATAAGTATATATCATTTTATTTCCCCTTTAGAACCATCTGAGAACTCAATTAAAATTTTATAACTAGTAATTCCTTTTTGAGAATCTAAATAGTTCCACTTTTTCTCGGCTTCTTTACCACCAATTGAACCACCATAATTTGTTTTCAAATGCAAAGCATGGATTGTGCTATATTCAACCTCTTCTCCGTCATTAAAATTTAATTTCACACGAACATACCAGCCACCAGGCTTTTCAGAATAACTTGGATCACTAAACTGAATCTCTTTAATATCTTTATAGCTATTTTTCAGCGCTTTCGCCAGGCTCGTCTCATATTCATGATTTCGCTTTAGCTCTGTTTGATGATTACAATAGCTAACCACACCAAAAATCAAGAAACCAGACAACAACACACCTAAAACACTCATAAGAATTCGCTTCTTCATTGCAACCACCTCTCATTTTTACTCAAATCAATTATTAAATAAATAACTTGTCTTAATTCATGTTGACCCGGTGCCACTCATTGATGATATAGGCAATTTGGCCGACCTGATCAATACCAACTCCGCTGATCTCCTCACTGGCTTCTGTACTGCCACCTAGATAGGCTGTATAAAGTGCCACAATATAAGGCTTCTCCTCCATAACAATAGCATCAACATTAAGAGCTTCTCTAACATAACCAGGCTTTTGATAGATGGTCAAATCATAAAGATAACGTTTGTAATATTCACCAGGGAAGGAAACACCGATAAAATAAAGAATATCCTTGTATTTTTCTTGGTTATTCCACAGATACTCTAGAACTTGAATATAATAATCCGTTGTTGTTTTGTTTTCTCTGCTGATCGTCTTGACTTTAGCTTTTGACCGGCCATACCTTCCAAACATGCTGTAGGCCTTATCCATACCACCTAATCGCTCTGCTAGCGCATAAGCGGGCGTATTTTCAGAGTAAACCAAGGAATACTCCTGCATATCAGGAATAGACATGGCGCCATTGAAGGCCGCTACATAGTTATCGTGCTCTTCCTTGTATTCATAGCTGGTGTTGGTAATATCAAACCGCTCTTCCAGCGATAATTTTCCTGCTGCTACCTCATCAACAACCAACATATTAAGGGGGAGTTTATAAGTAGAGCCTGCTGTCATAGGCTGGGTATCATTCATGGCATAAGTTTGCCCACTTGTCAGATCTTTATAAGAAAAAGCAATCTGAGAAGAGTCAATTCCCATGTCATCCATGTAAGCCTGAACAACTTGTGGCAAGGTCATATTCGCATAATCGTAAGATAAGCCCAAGGCTTCCATGGTCGGAAAATCCTGCTCTATCACCTCTTGCTTCTCTTCCATTGTCTTGCTAGCACGCGCAGTCCCCTCAGACTTCGTTTCCTCTCCTTCTGTAGACTGTGAAGAAGCGATTGATTGACCTGCTTCTGCTATCTTTTTATCAGCTCGCTGTGGTTCCACCAAAAGACCCAAAAAACAAATAAATAAGAAAACACCACCGAACCAGCAAGCCAGTTTCTTTATGTCATTTTTAATCAAAGTTTTTCTCCTAATATTTTAGTATTATAAAAGATTCTCATTAAAATAACAAGTAGAAAGGTCAATTTAAGGGCATTTAAAAACGAATCATTGCGATCCGTTTTATAATTCTATTATTTAGCTGCTGCGTAGAGCTCATCCACTTTATTCCAGTTGATCACTGAGAAGAAAGCCTTGATGTAGTCAGGACGCACGTTGCGGTATTTCACGTAGTAAGCATGTTCCCAAACGTCCAAGCCCAAGATTGGTTTTTTACCTTCTGAGATTGGTGTGTCTTGGTTTGCTGTTGAAGTCACTTCAAGCTTCCCTTCTTTGTTGACAACCAACCATGCCCAGCCAGAACCAAAGCGAGTTGTAGCTGCTGCTGTAAAGGCTGCTTGGAACTCTTCAAATGAACCAAATGTTGCATCGATTGCTGCTGCAAGTTCTGCTGAAGGAG
>ERZ773008.943-NODE-943-length-20916-cov-9.439672_pt1 | contig 20916 bp, 17 predicted proteins | sample MGYA00580664_ERZ773008 | MGnify/ENA primary metagenome ERZ773008 (study PRJEB29015, sample SAMEA2738016) | human oral metagenome | biome: human oral; feature: human-associated habitat; material: dental | place: China | collected 2048 ... | reverse complement strand
TTAAAGCGTCTTCCGGTTTAAGTGATGAAGAAATTCAACAAATGGTACGCGATGCAGAAGCGAACGCTGAGTCTGACCGTAAATTTGAAGAATTAGTACAAGCCCGCAACCAAGCAGATCACCTTGTACACAGCACCCGCAAACAATTAAGTGAAGCCGGTGACAATGTACCTGCCGCGGATCGTGCCGCTATTGAAAGCGCATTAAGCGACTTAGAAACTGCCGCAAAAGGTGAAGACAAAGCAGTGATTGAAGCCAAACTGCAAGCCCTTGCCGAAGTTGCACAAAAACTTGCACAAACAGCACAACCTCAAGGTGAGTCACAACAAGCTCAAAGCAACAGCAAACCAAGCGATGACGTTGTTGATGCCGAGTTTGAAGAAGTGAAAGATAACAAATAATTGATTTGTTATCTAATAATAAAGGGCGTATGATTACGCCCTTTTTGGCTATTTACCGATAAACAAAAAGTGCGGTTAATTTTTTGATTATTTTGTAGGGATAGACCTTATATCTGTCCGGTATCGCAAATGTTATTGACAAGATAGGCATAAAGCCTATCCCTACGATAAAAAACATTTCAATTTTTGACCGCACTTAAACTCCTCCTAAATCATCTCTTTATTGAAGAGAGAACAATTCGGAAAAGGAACAAAAATGGGTTCCCTTCTTTTCCGCCTTTGTAGATTTGAATTTGTAGGAAAGTTTTACATATATGAGCCGAAATGAGTTCAAAAATTTCTGTAAAGCAAATTCAATGAAGCAAAGAAAAGTAACATAGAGACCAAAACGGAAACAACCTAATGGCAAAACAAGACTACTACGAACTCCTCGGCATTTCTAAATCCGCCGATGAAAAAGAAATTAAGCGGGCATATAAAAAACTCGCTATGCAATATCACCCGGATAGAACCAAAGGGGATAAAGAGAAAGAAGAAAAATTCAAGGAAATCCAAGAAGCCTATGAAGTGCTAAGTGATAAGCAAAAACGAGCCAATTACGACCAATACGGCCACGCCGCATTTGAACAGGGCTTTGGCTCCGGCGGTGGTTTTGGGGGTGCAGATTTTGGTGACATTTTTGGTGATATGTTTGGTGATATCTTCGGCGGTGGCGGACGTGGACGCCAACGTGTCGTGCGTGGTGATGACTTACGTTATGACCTTGAAATCACGCTTGAAGAAGCTGTAAAAGGTACAACCAAAGACATCAAAATTCATACTTTGGCTCCTTGTGAAACTTGCCATGGCACCGGTGCTGAAGCTGGTTCTAAAGTAGAAACCTGTCCACATTGTCATGGTTCCGGCCGCTTACGCCGTCAACAAGGCTTCTTTGTGACAGAACAACCTTGTCATTTCTGTCATGGAAGCGGTAAGAAAATTGAAAAACCATGTAAAACCTGTCATGGCGATGGTCGAGTAAATAAACCGAAAAATCTTTCTGTTAAAATCCCTGCTGGAGTGGACACCGGTAATCAATTACGCTTAAGCGGTGAAGGTGCAGCGGGTGAAAATGGTGCACCGGCAGGCGATTTATATGTAGTTATTCATGTTAAAGAACACCATATTTTTGAGCGCGACGGTAGTAATCTTTATTGTGAGGTGCCGATTAGTTTCACTATGGCAGCACTTGGTGGTGAAATTGAAGTGCCAACGTTAGATGGCAGAGTAAAACTTCGTATCCCGGAAGAAACCCAAACCGGTAAATTGTTCCGTATGCGCGGCAAAGGGGTTACCTCAACTCGTAGCGGTTATGCCGGTGATTTAATTTGTCGAATTGTTGTAGAAACACCGGTTAAATTAAACGAAGAACAAAAAGAATTATTACGTAAACTTGAAGAAAGTTTAGAAGGACAAACCAAACAACGTCCAAAATCTTCTAGTTTTTTAGACGGTGTAAAACGTTTCTTTGATGATTTGACGAAGTAAGATTGATAAAATTTAAAAGTAAAGTGCGGTAGAAATTCTTAGTATTTCTACCGCACTTTTTTGTTAACGGTACAAAAATTCAAATAAAAAAAGACCGACATTATGTCGGTCTTTTCTACGAGTATTAACTCAAATTAGAAGTGTACACGTAAACCTGCACCATAGATATTTTCGTTGGTACGTTCACCAAGATTATCTTTAGCTGTTGCACGAGTATATTGTACATAAGGAACTACATTTTTGTGAAGTTTGTAATCAACAACCGCAATATAGTGGTTTTTGATAGTTTTACCATCATCTCGCGCTGTCGCTGCAGTATCATATTTCTTGCTCAAACGTTCCCATTGTAAACCAAATGTTGTAGGAATACCTGTAAGACCATTTAAGTCATATTTAGCTTCTAAGAAAATATATTTAGATCTATTTTTGCTAGCTTCAGATCTGTATTTTTCAACGCCTTGGCCATAAGCAGCGCCTAATTTCAAGTCTTGCAATTGATAATGAGTTGCTAAGACCCAAGTATGATTCTTCTGATTAGTTTCAGAGCTTGCTTGTGTATCAAATTGATCTACCGTATAAACTGCAGCGGCATCAAATTTATGGTTGTCAGCGATTTCATAGTTATAGAATGCACCAACTTGGTAACCACTTTTATAATTGTTTGTAGTGTGTTTCTGAGCATTACCAAACAAGTAATCTACGCCAAAGCTAAAGCCACCAAATTCATCAGAACGGAATTTAACAGATTTATCTGCACGAGTTACTAATGGATTTAACTCACCAGATTGATAGTATAAGCTATCACCTACAACATCATCAGCTGTGGTTGATTGACGACCAAAGCTTAATTTACCTACATTTTCAAAGCCTAAACCAACAAATAGTTTACGAGTTGTAGGATCGCCAAAATCATTTTTAGCGTCTTGTTTATTTTTGAGAGCATCTCTTTCAAAACGCAATTCATAACCTGCGAATGCAGATAAACCATTGTCTAACTCTTGAGATGCATTAATTTTGATACGGGAACCATCATTAATTAGGTTACCACGCTCATTTTTGCCTAACTTACCTAAGAAGATACGTAATGAACCACCAAGTTCAACTTTTGTACCATCTTGATTATAAACTGTTGCAGCACTTGCTGTGCCAGTTGCTGCTAATGCAGCGATTGCTAATGCGATTACTGTCTTTTTCATAATCTTCATTCCTTTTCAGAAATCATTTGTTATTAGGGTAAAATTGAACTCTTCAATAAAATGAATAGCCCAAGCTACTTCTTTTGAAGCATGGCAATCTTGGCAAAGAAAAACTGGAGTGTCAACTGAAACTTCATTTTTTTCTCTCTATTTTCTGATGCAGATCACAATTCTTGACGAAAAATGTCTAATAAATACACACTTTAATTCTGACTTAAGCGTTTAAATCCTGCGCTTAAATCTTCAATTAAATCATCCACATTTTCCAAACCAATATGTATGCGAATTAATGTGCCTTCTAACTTCCGTTGTATATTCGGACGAATTTTCATCACTTCTTCCGGTTGATTATATAAAATTAAGGATTCAAATCCCCCCCATGAGTAAGCCATTGTGAATAATTCAAAATGATTCATAAAAACTTCAAGCTGTTGTTGCGTCAATTTTTGCTTTAATTCAAAAGAGAATAGACCGCTTGAACCACTAAAATCTCGTTTGAAAAATGTATTACCGGGACAACTTGGCAACGCAGGATGATACACTGCCTTAACTTCAGGTTGTTGTGCCAACCATTGTGCCACTTTTATGCTACTTTCTTCATGTTGTTTCAAACGAATGTTGAGAGTACGTAGCCCGCGAATAGTAATATATGCGCTGTCGGCATCCACCATCTGCCCCATTAAATAAGAATGTTCGCGCAATTGGTCCCAGCAACGGGCGTTCGCAACTGCCGTGCCGATCATGACATCGGAATGACCAACTAAATACTTCGTGCCAGCCTGAATAGAAATATCAATCCCATATTCTAAAGCCTTGAACAATACACCGGCAGCCCATGTATTATCTATCATAATGACAATTTCCGGATTGATGTTACGCACGGCGGAAACAATTGCTGGAATGTCGGCGACTTCCATGGTGAGAGAGCTTGGTGCTTCGAGAAATAAAACCTTTGTATTCGGTTGCACTAAATCGGCAATTTTGCCACCAATCATTGGATCATAAAATGTCGTACTTACACCTAATTTTTTTAACACCACATTGCAAAAATCCTGCGTCGGCTCATAAGCAGCACCTGTCATTAGCACATGATCACCATTTTCCACAAAAGAAAGAATGCTATTTGTCACAGCCGCAGCGCCACAAGGATATAAATAGCAACCTGCCCCGCCCTCTAATTCTGTCATCGCATCTTGCAAAGCAAAATGGGTTAAGGTTCCACGGCGGCCATAAAAAAGCTCACCTTTAGCTCGATTAATGGTGGCATGCTTTTTATTTGCCAAACTATCAAACACAAGAGAAGAGGCACGTTGCACAACCGGGTTGACTGAACCTTGGGTGTAGCGTTTTTTTCTTCCAACGTGCACTAAGGTGGTGGCTAATGATTTTGTTAACATGGTTATATCCTATTAAAATTGAGAGAAATTTATTGAAAAGTGCGGTCATTTTTTCGTGTAAAAAATATTAACGCTAATTTTGTCTCTGCACTAGTTTCTTTTTACGCAAATTTACTCATGAGGCATTTAAAAATCGCTAAATCTGATTTAGAATAGCCCTACAATTCATTCTTGGTTAGAACGCGAATCATGAAATTAAACATCCCTATTTTTCTGACGATATTTCGAGTTATTTTAATTCCTTTTTTCATTATTGCTTTCTATCTTCCCTTTGATTGGGCTCCTTTTTTAACCACATTTATTTTCTTCATTGCCGGCGTCACAGATTGGCTTGACGGCTATCTTGCACGTAAATGGAAACAAACCACCAGTTTCGGCGCATTTTTAGATCCGGTGGCAGATAAAGTGATGGTTGTGGCGGGATTGGTGTTAGTGGTGGAATATAATCACACCTTTTGGATTACGTTGCCGGCTATTGTGGTGATTTCCCGGGAAATTATCATTTCCGCCTTGCGTGAATGGATGGCTGAATTAGGCAGTCGTAGTAAAGTAGCAGTGTCTTGGTTGGGTAAGGTCAAAACCACATCACAAATGTTAGCGCTGGGCGGCTTATTATGGCGTTACAACATCTATATGGAAGTAGCTGCCATTATCCTACTTTATATCGCAGCCATTTTAACAATTTGGTCTATGCTGCAATACTTAATTGCAGCTAAAGATAGCCTGTTAGAAGATTTACGCAAATAAAGCGCGGTTGATTTTCAGTTTGTTTTTAAAAGTTTCTCAACTGTAGAACAATTTGAATTGAATTTTTTTTAAGCAATTAAATAAATTTTTAAAATTTCCGTTTGACTCGTCATAATAAATCAGTAAAATGCACCACGTTGTTTAGCACTGCTAAATGATGATGCGGGAATAGCTCAGTTGGTAGAGCACGACCTTGCCAAGGTCGGGGTCGCGAGTTCGAGCCTCGTTTCCCGCTCCAATTTGCCCGAGTGGTGGAATCGGTAGACACAAGGGATTTAAAATCCCTCGCCTTTCGAGGCGTGCCAGTTCAAGTCTGGCCTCGGGCACCATCTAATACTTAACAAAACTAGGAATATTCTCAAAATGACTTGGGGTAATGAGTTTTACCATGCATGCTATTTTTATTGCAGGTGAATCCACAAGAAGTCAGGATACTCATTGGCAGAATATTTTGAAAATCGGCCTAATTTCCATCCCTTCCAACATTATGATATTCAAGAAAAAATAACCGCACTTTAATGTTACAAATTCAAAGTGCGATCATATTTTTTTATCGTTTTTATTCGAACAATGATTTATGCAAGGCACGTACGATTTCATCGGCTTTATCACTATCCGCCAATAAACAAACGTTATTGGTGCTGGCGCCGTAGCTGATCATACGGATATTGTAGGCCTCTAAGGTGTCAAAAATACGTTTTGCTGTACCTGAAGTTGTATGTAATGCATTACCAATCAACGCGATCAAGGATAAACCGGTATCAACTTTAACCGTGCAAAACTCGCTCAACTCACTAATCAGTTCGTTAGACAATAATGTTGCTCCGGAAGAAGCAGAACCTGTTTTATCTAGGGTGATCGCCACGCTCACTTCTGAGGTCGTGATGGTATCTACAGAAATTTTGTGTTTCGCTAAAATAGTAAAGATATTGGCCAAGAAACCTTGAGCATGCAGCATATTGAGACTAGATAACGTTAATAACGTTTGATCACGGCGTAGTGCAATAGCGCGGAAAGTCGGGCGCGGTTGAGGATCGCGGGTGACCCAAGTGCCTCCATCTTGCGGGGCTTTACTGGAACCGACATACACAGGGATATTGCTACGCACCGCCGGTAATAAGGTTGCAGGATGTAACACTTTCGCACCAAAGGTTGCCATTTCCGCGGCTTCAGAGAAACTCATAGTATCAATACATTGTGCATTTGGCACGATACGAGGATCCGTCGTATAAATACCGGCCACATCCGTCCAAATAAGCACATCTTCCGCATCAAGCACTTCTGCCAACAAGGCTGCAGAATAGTCACTACCGCCACGACCTAATGTCGTCGTTTTGCCTTGTTCATCACGGCCAATAAATCCTTGTGTAATGACTAGTTCACCACGATCAACTAACGGTTTTAATATCCGATCACTATTTGCTCGGGTTTGATCATCATTAGGTGCGGCTTTGCCAAAATGACTGTTAGTGGCTACGATTTGACGTACATCTAGCCACGTGGACTGAGCATGAAATTCACGCAAAACCTCCACAAAAATCAGTGAAGACATCATTTCGCCATGGCTAATGAGTTCATCGGTTAATGCTAATGAGGTTGCAAGATTCGCGGCTTCTGCAAGGGAAGTAATATTGTCTAATAACGCTTCAATCTTCGGGCGAACAGCGCTGTCATCTTTTAATTCATTCAAAATATTTTCTTGAATTTGAAGCACTTCGCCTAATAATTTATTGCGTTCAGGCTCCTCACAACCGTTTGCTAACGCAACTAATAAATTAGTGACGCCGGCAGAAGCGGAAAGCACTACAACGCGGGTATTCGGATCAGCAATAACAATTTTGGCGCAAGCTTGCATTGCGGGGTAGTTGGCAACACTAGAACCACCGAATTTAGCAACTGAAAGATGGGACATAATAAACTCCGATTAATAAGTATGAATTGTATTTTTACCATACAATTACTCATTTATCGGAGTTTTGTCAAACAATTAATTTATAATTTTAGATAATTTATAAATTTCAATAAAAAAATTAAGATCTAATCGAATAATCACCAACACAAACCCATTTATAGGTGGTCAATGCCTCCAATCCCATAGGACCACGAGCATGGAGTTTTTGTGTACTCACAGCAACTTCTGCCCCCAAGCCGAATTGACCTCCATCGGTAAAACGCGTACTGGCATTGACATAAACTGCAGCAGAATCCACTTGAGCAATGAATTGTTGGGTCAATTTTTGCGAGGAGGTCAAAATACTGTCGGAATGTTGGCTACCATATTGGCGAATATGCGCCACCGCTTGTGTCAAATCATCCACGATAACGACATTTAAATCTAGCGACAACCATTCTTGCTTAAGCGACTCTTCCTGCAACGGCACAACATTCGCCCCAGCTTTTTGCAATAGGAAAAGTGCGGTCGAATCAGCGTGCAATTTTACATTTTTTTCCTTCAACGCCTCCGCCAATTTTGGTAAAAATGCATCCGCAATACTGCGTTGTACTAGAAGAGTTTCCAACGTATTACATGTGCTTGGGCGTTGAGTTTTAGCATTTAAAATCACCGGCAGGGCTTTTTCCAAATCAGCACTTTCTTCCACAAACATGTGACAAACACCAATACCGCCCACAATCACTGGAATGGTTGAATGCTCCTTGGCTAATTGATGTAATGCCGCGCCCCCACGAGGAATAATCATGTCCACATATTGATCTAATTTTAACAATTCCATCACTAACGCACGATCCGGATCAGTAATCGCCTGTACCGCGGTTTTCGGCAAGCCCGCTTGGGATAAAGCATTTTGCACGACTTCCACCAACACCTGATTAGAATGTTGTGTTTCTTTTCCACCGCGCAAAATCACCGCATTACCGGTTTTTAAGCATAGGCTCGCCACATCAATAGTAACATTCGGGCGCGCCTCATAAATGGTTCCAATCACCCCTAACGGTACCCGAACCCGCTCAATTTTCACACCACTATCCAGTAAACCACCATCAATAATTTTACCTACCGGATCCGCTAAAGAAATCACATGACGTACATCATTAGCAATGCCCTGTAAACGTGCCGGCGTTAACAGCAAGCGATCGATAATCGCATCTGACAAGCCATTTTGCTTGGCTGCCGCAATATCTTGCGCATTGGCAGCTAAAATACGTTCTTGTTCTTGTTCCAATTGATCGGCTATCAATGCTAAGGCGTTATTTTTTTCACATTGGGAAAGTTGGGAAAGCACAAAAGCGCCTTGTTTAGCCTGTTTTCCCATTTCAATTAAATTCACGGACATATTTTCTCCTATTTGTTGATGGCGTTATTTTAGAAAGAGAAGAATCAAAATACTATATTTAACGCATAAAAAAACAGCCGGATTTTCCACCGCACTTTTGACCCCTTCCGTGAATTCTTGCATAATGCAGCACAAAATTGACTCTGTTCATGTCTAGGAAACATTATGTCCGAACAACAACCCAAATTTTTAACCGCACTTGCCTCTTTATTTCCTGTTTTATTATTGCTCGTCATTGATATTTTCGCTTTATGGCTACAACCACAATCAAAAGCCATTTCACACGTAGCTCTTGGTGTATTAACGGCGCAACTGATTTGTCTGATTGTCTTTCTTAAAGGTGAAATTTGTAACGGACAACGCTCCCGCCTCAGTTTGGTAAATATGTATTTTGCTATCTTTTGGGTAGTTTGGTTTTTGCTGAGTTTTTGGTCAAATTATCATTATATTCTGACAGACTTTGTAAGCGTTTGTGGTTTAGCATTAGTTCTCACCACGTGGAGACAACCACAGGAAGAGGAATTACGTGATGGTTTACTTAAAATAGCCGGTTTGATCGGCACCTTAGGCGTAATATGTTATGGCATAGTTCTCTTTGATACGGAAAATTTAATCCAATTTAACCCTGTAGCACAAATCCTGTTAGGCATTATTTTAGCCAATTTAGCATTAGTTATTTCCCGTAATCGGCTACAAGGTTTTATCGCTTTGTTAATGTTATCCGCCATCGTTCTCCTTGCTTTGAATGCAATTTTTGTGGTGGCAAATTTGTTCTATTTTGCCCAACAAAGTGCGGTCATTTTTCACAATGAATTTGCCTTATTACTGTATTTTTTACTGCATTTCATCATCGCGGCCATTCTTGCCACGCATATTTTTAAGCAGTGGAAACTCTCTTATAACAGCTTAATTATTTTATTATTTATTAGTGCAAGCCTGCCGCTATGGGCAAACTTTGCTTATACCCTCTAAGCTTAGGAATAAAAAAACCTCCTCAATGCTGAGGAGGTTTTTATTTTCTGCATAGGTAAATTTATCTTACCATTGATAGCCTGCACCAACAGAGCCACCAAAATCACCACGTGTATTAACGTTACCGGTTAATTTCAAAATGACTTTTCCGTTGTCGGTGATGCGAGAAGCCCCTACCGCTAACGCACTTTGGTCACGATAACCACCCACTGAGGCAGCCACCATGCTTTTACCCGGCGTATAAGCCTGTGGTAAACCGGCAGTTGCAGTTGCACCTGCAACACCTGCGCGTAAGCGTTTGTTTTCTCTATTCATTTTATTTTCTAACCTATTAATATTATAGGTATTGTTATTATTAACAATCGCATTTTTTTCTAATGCAGCATAGAGCTGGGAACCATTAATGGCATCTGTAGAAGTTTTGCTAATTCGACCTGCAGCCACGTTAGTAATGGTTCTTTCTTTACCTTCAGAACCTACGCTTACAGTGGCTAGTGGATTATTACCTGCAAAACCGCCGTAGGTTATGCCATTTACTGTCGCCTCATTTGTTCCTACTGCAGCAGCAGTTGTTGAACCGCTACCAAGCGCAACAGAGTTTAATTCTGACGCAGTTGCACCACTACCGATAGCTACAGAGTAACCACCACTCGCATTAGAATCACGGCCTGCTGCAACAGCATTTCTACCGGAAGCTGTAGATAACGCACCAGCAGCTAAAGAGCTATGGCCTTCAGCTTTTGCTCCCAAACCAACCGCCGTACCAACAGCGCCTGTAGAAGTTGCAGAATAACCAAGAGCTGTACCACCGTTAGTCGTTGCATTTGCTTTATAACCTACGGCGGTGGTATTTGCACCAGTTGCTTGTGAAGCTGTACCAACAGCTACGGTACGATCAGCAGAAGCTGTTGCATGAGAACCTGTGGCTAATGAACCTACACCGCTAGCATTAGCATTACTACCTACTGCTGTTGCATCTGTGCCACTAGCTTGAGAACTTGTACCTGCTGCTAAAGAACGAGCACCGGTAGCATTTGCGGAGTTACCGAACGCATTGCTACTAGAACCTTCAGCATTTGAGCGGTAGCCTACAGCACTTGTTCCGTAACCTTTAGCGACTGACTGGACACCTACAGCAGTAGCTCTTAAGCCCTCAGCCTGAGCAGAAACACCTAGCGCAGAGCTAGACATTCCTGAGGCATTTGCCCCAATACCAGCAGCTAAAGCATTTGCACCACTTGCAGTGCTTTTATAACCTAAGGTTGTTGCTTGGGAACCTGTTGCCTTAGAAAGGCCACCAATAGCAATGGAATGATCGCCGGAAGCATTTGCAATCTCACCATGGGCGATAGCAGCAGTTCCAGTTGCCTTTGCAGCATAGCCGGTAGCAATTGCGTTGTTGGTTGTTGTTTCTGCTTTATGGCCAATTGCGACAGAATATCCGCCTGAAGCATTTGTTTTAGCGCCCACTGCAACTGCTTTCTCAGCAGAACTAGACTCTGTACCTACAGTGACAGAAGAGTTTTTAGATGTCGATGAAGTACCAATCACGGTGCTACTATCAGAATTGGCATGTGCATTATCACCAACCGCAATAGACTCTCGACCATAGCGATTAGCACCAGCCTCTTTAGTTACTTTTGAACCCTTACCAATAGCAATTGCATTTGTGTTAGTCTCAATTTCGCCACCAACAACTTGATACGATTCAGCGTTGGCGAAAAGTGAAACTGAAGAAAGTAATGCACCTATCGCACTGAGTTTGAAGATTTTAGAAAAGGTTGAATGTATTGTGGTTGAACTGGATTTAGCATGACTTCTTGATAACTCCGAGACAACCGAACAGGTTTGTTTTGAACTGTTCCAAATAACTTTAAAAGTCTTATTCATAAAATATCCTTACAATTAAGTGGGATTAAAATAATAAAAAAGAATCATCTAAATACAACGTAGATTACTCCAATCGGAATTATAAATAATATTTTAGTATAAAAATAGACCTATTTTTGTTTTTTTATTGAACTAAAAACAAAAGAGCCTGTCAGCAAGCAATCAAATACAAGTAAATACCCAGTAAAATTGTCAGATAATTTCTTTATATATCAAAATATTAAAAGCGTCTCGAAATATGAATAAAATTGGGAGATCAGACAGAAATTTTCATAAAAAAATTCCTCTACAAATTAAAATTTGAAGAGGAACTGATCATTTGATAATTATTACCCTAAATTTTTATGAGAAAAAATGATATTTTTATTCATAAATAAAGCAGCAGCATAAAACGCTCCAAATGGAGTGAATAAATACGCAAAGATAATATAAAAAATACCTATTTTTCCAACCGCACTTTAATATCCATTATTGATCTTTAAAATCACGCATTAATTGCTCAGCTTTTTTAACCATTTCTTTAGAACCAATGAATAGTGGTACCCTTTGATGCAAGGTTGTTGGTTTAATATCTAAGATTCGATTATAACCATCACTTGCTACGCCACCCGCTTGTTCCGCCAAGAAGGCCATCGGATTACCTTCATACAATAAACGTAATTTGCCATTTGGGTAGTTGGTAGCGCTTGGGTAAATGTAAATACCGCCTTTTAACATATTGCGGTGAAAATCAGATACCAAAGAGCCGATGTAACGAGATGTGTATGGGCGTTGGGTTTCCTTATCTTCTTCTTGACAGTATTTCAAATATTTTTTCACGCCCATTGGGAATTTGAGATACTGTCCTTCATTAATGGAATAAATTTTGCCTGTTTGTGGGATTTTAATGTTTTCGTGAGAAAGGCAGAACACCCCAAGAGATGGATCGTACGTAAAACCGTTAACGCCATTACCTGTGGTATAAACCAACATGGTGGAGGAACCATACACGATATAACCTGCCGCAACCTGACGATTGCCCGGCTGCATGAAGTCTTCCAGCGTTACCGGTGTACCAAGAGGTGATACACGACGATAAATGGAGAAAATTGTTCCCACTGCAACGTTTACATCAATATTTGATGAACCATCTAATGGGTCAGTTAAAATCACATATTTGGCATTACGACCACGTTCCGTATCAAATGCAATGAAATTTTCTTCTTCTTCAGAAGCGAACCCGGCGACTTCTTCACGACTCATAAGAGCTTGTTTCATCGTGTTATGGGCGAATAAATCCAACTTCATCTGCGCCTCGCCCTGCACGTTCTCCACTCCGCTGTTACCGATAATATTATTGGTCAACCCCGCTTTATTAATATCACGATGGATCACTTTTGCCACTAATCGGATAGAAGATAAAATACCGCTCAACTCACCTTTAGCATTGGGATATTCAGCTTGTCGTTCTACAATAAATTCGCCTAACGTTTTCATGTTTTATTCCTTGTTTGATTAATGAATTTACTCAATTCCGAACTTACTTTATTATAACAGCTTAGATTCTTGCTGATAGAAAAGATTCCTATTTCTGTGATTCACAACACATTTTTTCATATCAAGCGGCAAATAATGCGATATTAAAAGGATTCAAGATGACGACTAAACACATTCATATTTTAGGTATTTGCGGCACATTCATGGGTGGCATAGCAATGATCGCCAAACAAATGGGCTATCATGTAACGGGCTCTGACACAAATGTTTACCCACCAATGAGCACCTTCCTCGCAGAAAATCACATCGAAATCATACCGCACTTTGAGCCGAGCCAACTGCAACCCGCGCCGGATATGATTATTGTGGGCAATGCTATGAAACGTGGAAATCCTAGCATTGAATATATGTTAGAAAACAACATTCCTTACACCTCCGGCCCACAATGGTTGCATGATCATTTATTGCGTGATCGTTGGGTCTTGGCGGTATCCGGCACACACGGTAAAACCACCACTACCGGTATGCTCACTTGGATTTTAGAACAAAATGGCTTAGAACCGGGTTTCTTAATCGGCGGTATCGCAGGGAATTTCGGCATTTCTGCACGTTTAGGGAAAAGTCCGTATTTCGTCATTGAAGCGGATGAATATGACACCGCATTTTTCGATAAGCGTTCAAAATTCGTACATTACAACCCACGCACGTTGATTATTAATAACATCGGTTTCGATCACGCAGATATTTTTGAGGATTTAAAAGCCATTCAGCGCCAATTTCATCATATGATTCGCACAATTCCAAACAATGGCCGCATTTTGTCTTTTGCCGGTGAACAAAGCGTGGAACAAACCCTCGCTATGGGCTGTTGGTCAGAATGCCAATATGTAGGCAAAGATCAGGAATGGTATGCTGAACGCATTACCCATGATTGCACAGAATTTGCGGTGTTCCACAAAGGTGAAAAAGTCGCTGAAGTACACTGGAATATTGTGGGAGAACACAACATGCGTAACGGTTTAATGGCCATTGCCGCAGCCCATCATGCAGGCGTGAACATTCAAAAAGCCTGCGAAGCCTTAGGAACATTTATCAATGCCAAACGCCGTTTGGAAGTCAAAGGAAACATACATGACATCACCGTTTATGACGATTTTGCCCATCACCCTACAGAAATACGCGCAACATTGACCGCACTTCGCGACAAAGTCGGTGCCAATGCCCGCATTTTAGCGGTGCTGGAACCTCGTTCTAACACGATGAAAATGGGAGTGCATAAAGATGAAATCGCTCCGGCATTGGAAAAAGCCGATGCGGTATTTTTATTCCAGCCGGAAACCATTCCATGGAAGGTAACAGACATTGCCAACGCACTAACGCAACCAACTTCGCATAGTGATGAGCTAGAGACACTGGTTAATATGATCGCAACCGAAGCGAAACCAACCGACCATATTTTGGTAATGTCCAACGGTAGCTTTGGCGGTATTCATCAGAAAATTTTAGATGCGTTGCAAAAGAAAAGCATTTAATAGATAAGAAAGGCATTCGTTTATAACGAATGCCTTTCTTAAAATTTGGTTGCGGGGGCCGGATTTGAACCAACGACCTTCGGGTTATGAGCCCGACGAGCTACCAAGCTGCTCCACCCCGCGTTCGAGGGCGTCTAATATACCCGTTTGAAAATCAATTGCAAGTTTAAGTATAAGAATCTTGTTTATTCGTTGTAAAAATAAACGATACGTTGTTTTTTTAAACATAAAACCCATAATACTTAACACAAAAAACACCATTATTTATGACCGCACTTGATGCCAACAAGCATGAATTTCATATTCATCCACGGTAAATTGGTGTAAAATTCGCCTTTCTTTGTTTTATCCACTCTTTCTTAGGACGTTGTATGCTATTGAATCGAACCTTCCTTTATAAATTTCTGACCCTTTCCGCCATGGCGGTTTTAACAGCTTGTTCTTCGAACACCAATAAAAATACCGTAACGCCAAGTAGCAGTCCGAACGCAACCGATGTCGATCCGCAAAAATTCGGTGCGGTGTATAACGGACGCAATTATCAACAGGCTATTTTTACCCCGGTAACCCACGTCGAGAACCAAAGTGCGGTCATAAATCAAGGTGATTTTTTAACACAACTTTCTAATGTAAATACTTATTCAAGCAAACTCAGTAGCAGTTTTTCTCCTACCTATGAAAAAATCACAGCATGGGTATTAGCTGGAGCAAATGTGAGCGAGCTTGCCAATTTCGGCATTAATCCGCAAATAATGAAAGGCTTTGATGGTTATCAAAACGTATTAATGACCGGTTATTATTCACCGGTGATTCATGCCCGCCGCACACCACAAGGCCAATATAACCAACCTATTTATGCCTTACCGGCCCAAAAACGTTTCTCTCGTGCAGAAATTTACGCAGGCGCATTGAAAGGCAAAGGCTTGGAACTGGCTTACAGCGACTCCATGATTGATAACTTCTTATTGGGCGTGCAAGGAAGTGGCTATGTGGATTTTGGTGAAGGCAATTTAAACTATTTCGCCTATGCAGGTCAAAACGGTTATAAATATCAATCGGTAGGTCGTTTGTTGGTGGAAGACGGTGAAATTCCAAAAGAGAAAATGTCTATTCAGGCTATTCGAGAGTGGGTCAAAGCGAATCCATCCCGCGCCCAAGGCCTATTAGAGCGCAATCCATCTTATGTCTTCTTTAAAAATGATCCTTACGGCAAAGTGAAAGGCGCCGCCGGCGTACCTTTGGTGCCAATGGCTTCCGTAGCATCGGATCGCAGTGTCATTCCGATGGGCAGCGTATTATTGGTAGAAGTGCCACAAATTGATAATGAGGGCAATTGGACAAAACAACATCAGCTACATTTGATGGTAGCATTAGATGTGGGGGGCGCCGTGAACGGACATCACTTCGATTTATATCGCGGTATCGGTGATCAAGCCGGCCACATTGCAGGGTTATCTAAACATTACGGTCGCGTTTGGGTGTTACGTTAATGGCACGCATTGACAACTACGAACAGCGTTTCGGCGGCATTGGTCGCTTATATGGCGCAGATGCCTTAGCCCGTTTGCGCCAAGCGCATATTTGTGTCATTGGCATTGGTGGTGTGGGGTCATGGGCGGTGGAAGCCCTTGCCCGTTCCGGCGTGGGCAAAATCACCATGATCGACATGGATGACATTTGTGTCACCAATATTAACCGTCAAATTCATGCGCTAACCGGTAATATTGGTCAACTCAAAACCGAAGTCATGCAACAACGGGTTAAACTTATTAACCCTGAGTGTGACGTGCAAATAATTGATGACTTTATTTCTAGCGAAAATTTGGCCCAATATATCCATCCAGACTATGATTATGTAATAGATGCCATTGATAGCGTAAAAACCAAGGCTGCGCTAATAGCCTACTGTAAACGGAATAAAATCAAAATTATCACGGTCGGCGGTGCCGGCGGACAAACGGATCCTAGCCAGATTCAAATAGCCGATTTAAGCCGTACCATTCAAGATCCTTTGCTGTCAAAAGTGCGGTCGGTTTTACGCAAGGATTTTCATTTTACACAAAATCCAAAACGAAAATTTGCTGTCGATAGCGTGTTTTCCACACAACCTATTATTTTTCCGCAAGTGGGCGATAATTGTGCCACTTCCGCTACCATGAACTGTGCCAATGGATTCGGTGCGGCAACAATGATTACTGCTACTTTTGGTTTTTTCGCGGTATCACGAGTGCTAGAAAGGTTATTACAAAAATAACAACCAACTTATTTTTCAAAATAAAAAAAGATAGAAATTCAAATGAAAAAAGAGTAACCTACCTTGGTTTTATCTCATTCATATTCCAATAATAGAAGGAAATACAAGACTATGTTAGCTCAACACTTAAAAACGACCGCGATTGCTGCGGCCATTCTTTCTTTTTCTGCTGCGGCTTCCGCCACTATCGTCACTTCCGTTAAACCTTTAGGTTTTATTGCTTCCTCAATTGCTAATGGTGTCACTGATACCGAAGTGCTAGTACCTGCCGGCGCCTCACCGCACGATTACAGTTTAAAACCTTCCGATGTACAAAAACTAAAATCTGCTGAAATGCTGATATGGATTGGTGAAGATGTCGATGCTTTCTTAGATAAATCCATTGATGATCTTGATTATAAAAAAGTGCTGACAATCAAAGATATTGCAGCCATTGAACCGTTTTTATTAAAGGGTGAACATCATCACCATCATCATGGCGAAGACGATGCGCATGAAGGTCACGATCACAAACATGAACACGAAGGGCACGAGCACCATCATGATCACGAGCATGAAGATTTGGGTGTGAATTGGCATGTTTGGTATTCTCCGGACATTAGCAAAGCGGTAGCACAACGTATTGCTGCGAAATTACTCAAACAATATCCGGAGAAAAAAGATCTCATTGAAAAAAACGTTGCAAAATTTAACCGCACTTTAGATGAACAAAGTGCCAAAATCAAAACACAATTGGCAGATGTCAAAGAGAAAGGCTTCTATGTATTCCATGATGCCTACGGCTATTTCAACAACGCTTACGGTCTAAAACAAACTGGCTATTTCACGATTAATCCGCTAGTTGCACCGGGTGCAAAAACCTTAGCGAAAATTAAAGAAGAAATTGCCGAACATAAAGTGACCTGCTTATTTGCCGAGCCTCAATTTACGCCAAAAGTGATTGAGAGCTTAAGTAAAGGCACTAAAGTGAATGTCGGCCGCCTTGATCCGATGGGAGATGCCGTTAAACTTGGAGCTAATTCTTATGCTGCGTTCCTCCAATTTACAGCAGATAGCTATGCACAATGCTTAGCAAAATAATGGAATAAATTTCAAAATAAAGGCACGAAATAATTTCGTGCCTTTATTTATGAACAATCAAACAGCTTTTATCTGTTCATTTGTATGTTCTTCAACTGAAGAAACTTGGTCTGTTTCAGCCAAAATATCTGCAGCTTCTTCATTTAACGCTTCAGCATGTTGTGTGGGACGAATAAAAGGTTTTGGCGTCCAATATTTTCTGACCAATTCAGCTGAAAATCCGTGCAAAACCTCTTCATTTAAACGCTCCTGATCTAATTGACGAATGAAAGTAACAACTTCATCAGCCTCAATTTGATCTACACCTAAACGAATTAACGCTTCTCGTCCTAAAAGCAAGGCAGATTCAAAGGTCTCACGAATTTGAAAATCAATACCAAGTTTCACTAAATTGACCGCACTTTGCCGATCATAAGTTCTAGCAAGTACTGGCAATAACGGATATTCATGTTTAATCTGCTCAACAATCAATTCAATACCTTTTGTATCACTAATCCCTAAAATGACACAAGACGCCTTTTCCAAACCACAGGCGCGCAATACATCTAAGCGGGAACCATCGCCGTAGAACACTTTAAAACCAAATTTTGCCGCAGAACGAATGCGTTCAATATTGGCATCAATCACGGTGACTTGAATACCTCGAGCTAACAATGTCTGACAAACAATTTGACTAAAACGCCCAAAACCCAGCACCACAACATTATTTTCAACGCTTTCAATCAAATCAATGCTATCTACATGATCGGTATTTATATTTTCCTTGGTATTTGGCTTTGATAAGCGACGTAGAACTAATACAATTAATGGCGAAAACAACATAGAAATAATCACAGCTGCCGTAAATGTTGCATTTAAATCCGCAGATAGGACCCCAGCGGTCGTTGCCGCGGAAAATAAAACGAATGCAAACTCACCACCATGCGCCATAATTGCTGTACGGCCAATGGCTTCTTTATGGTTTAATAATGTCATACGCGCCACAGCATATACGCTTATAGCCTTCCCTAATATATACAAGAAAACAATACCGAGTAGCCATAACGCATTATGCCAAACTAATGCAAAATCTAATGACATACCCACGCCCATGAAAAATAGACCTAGCAATAATCCACGAAACGGTTCTATATCGGCTTCTAATTGATGTCTAAAAGCCGATTCAGATAACATTACACCAGCAACAAACGCCCCCATCGCCATAGACAACCCACTGATTTCCATAGCTAATGCAGCCCCAAGTACCACTAGTAAAGCAGCTGCCGTCATCATTTCTCGAATATGTGCCTTCGAAATCATTCGGAAAATTGGATTCATCAGCCATTTACCGGCAGCGACTAAGCCTAATACCGCAGCCAATGCCATGCCAATACCTGCCCAGTTGGTAGAATGTGATGCATTATCTGTTTCCGGAGAAAGAAAGGCCACAAATGCCAACAAGGGAACGATAGAAAGGTCTTCAAATAATAATGTGGAAACAACACGCTGGCCTTTAGGCGTTGAACTGATGCCACGCTCTTCCAAAACTTGCATGACAATAGCGGTAGAAGAAAGTGTAAATCCCATCGCCGCAATGAAGGCAATAGGAAAACTGAGATTTAGCAAATGAATACCCGCTAATGTCAATAACACACCACAAAGCCCTACTTGCAGCAAGCCTCGCCCAAAAATCGCCTTGCGCATTGCCCATAGACGCTCTGGATGCATTTCCAAACCAATAATAAAAAGAAACATTACAACGCCTAATTCAGCCATGTGAACAATATTGGAGGGGTCTTGAAACAAGCCAAAACCAGAGGGCCCGATTAAACATCCGGCAACCAAATACCCCAGCACACTTCCCAGCCCAACACGTTTAAAAAGCGGAACAATAGTAACACTGGTAGCCAATAAAACTACCGTTTTTACTAGCTCAGGATTAGATAATTCAGACATCGTAAAACCTTATAAAAAAGAAAGAGAATGGGGAATAGAATGCTATGAATTATACATGATGCTTGTTATAATTTTTCAGGTATTTATCACATAAATTAAGAGGAGAAAAAAAATGAAAAATACACTAAAAATAACTGCAGTTGCTGTAATGTCAGCGTTTGTATTAGTGGGTTGTACACAAAATACATCAAAAGGAGATACTCAATTACAGCAACAAGCTGTGCTAGGAATTAACTGGATGCAAGAATCCGGTGAATATGATGCATTGGCCTATCAAGCATTTAATACAGCTAAAGTAGCATTTGATCATGCCAAAGCGAAAAAAGGCAAGAAAAAAGCGGTTGTTGTTGATTTAGACGAAACTATGATCGATAACAGTGCCTATGCTGGCTGGCAAATTCAAAACAATAAACCATTTGATAGCAAAGATTGGACTCGTTGGGTTGATGCTAGAGAATCCAAAGCCATTGCCGGTGCAGTAGAGTTTAATAATTATGTCAATGCCAATAAAGGTAAAATGTTCTATGTCTCTAATCGCAAAGACAGTAATGAAAAAGCCGGTACAATTGATGACATGAAGCGTCTAGGTTTTACCGGTGTTGATGAAAGTTCACTTTATTTGAAAAAAGATAAATCTGCTAAATCTGCCCGTTTCGCCGAAATTGAAAGCCAAGGTTACGATATTGTACTTTATATGGGCGATAACTTAGATGATTTTGGTGACGCTACACATGGAAAATTAAATGCGGATCGTCGTGATTTTGTTGCCAAAAACCAAGCTAAATTCGGTAAAACTTATATTGTTTTACCTAACCCAAATTACGGTGGCTGGGAAGGCGGCCTAGCAAAAGATTATTACAAAGGTGACTCTCAAAGCAAAGTTGATGCACGTTTAAATGTCATCAAGGCATGGAGCGGAAAATAATTCACGCCTATAAAACATCCCTAAAATCAACCGCACTTTGAATCTATTCCAAAGTGCGGTTTTCTTTTTCGCTAAATTCCCTTGTTATCTCTCCGTTATCTCTTTAATTGATAACTTGTCATTCTCTCACTTTTTGCTCTCTTTCTTTGCCTTTAGTCTTTCTTCAACCTTTAACTCAATCCTGCTTGTCCGCTTTGCCCAAAAACAAAAACCCCCGATGCATTCACATCAGGGGGCTACATTCAGCTTGGCGGTGACCTACTCTCACATGGGAACATCCCACACTACCAT
>ERZ773008.940-NODE-940-length-20932-cov-3.695885_pt1 | contig 20932 bp, 20 predicted proteins | sample MGYA00580664_ERZ773008 | MGnify/ENA primary metagenome ERZ773008 (study PRJEB29015, sample SAMEA2738016) | human oral metagenome | biome: human oral; feature: human-associated habitat; material: dental | place: China | collected 2048 ... | reverse complement strand
GAAGTAAATCCGAGATTTGCATGGTATATAAACTATGACGCAAAAATGGAGAAACGTAAAGCAGGTAACAATGTATTTACGACAGGATTTAGAGTTAATTTTTAGCAGCATATAATAAAAAATAACATTTATAAGCTTTTTAAAATTTTAAAAAAGAAATAAATGTTATTTTTTTATATTATTTACAAAGTTTTATCTTCAGAATATTATTTTATTATCTATCACAGATTTCTAATAATTTATAAAAAATTAATTTGAAATAGTGCATGTATTTTCTATTCCTGAAGGTCCTGTATAAGTAGTGCTTTTTCCGCTAGTAAAGAATTCAATACCTTCGTTATTTGCATATCTTGTTCCACTTGCCGATTTAGCTCTTTTCAGACTGTGTGTATTTCCTGCTGCATCTGTAATTTTTGCACTGCCTGTTGTAGGATATGAAACTTTTATAGTTTCATTTTCGCAGTTATAAGTAGTTGTTGCAACTGCTTTTCTTGTTCTTCTTGATTTTGCAGGTTTTGCAGTTGAAATGTAGCTTACTCCTAATAACAATACAAGTGCTGATAATGCTGTTACAATACTTTTTGTTTTTTTCATAAAATTTATCCCTCTTTCTATAAAGTAATTTATTGCAAACCATTTATACTCTTAAAAAGTTTGTTTTCGATTTGAGAATGCTTAATCTTGGGTTTGCCAAAAAAGTTTTTTATTTCAAGCTATAATCTGAACAGCAAATCTTTATAGGTAGGCAATTTCCATATAGAACTGTCAACGACTTTTTCCAAATTATCGCAAGGAATTCGTAAAGTTTCAAGTCCTGTAACTAATTCTGATTTTGCCAAATCGGTTTTTTTACCTAAATCTTTTTCTTTTTTTACTTTATCAATTCTTTTTTCAAGATATTTAATTTCTTTTCCTAAATCTGTAATGCTCGAAAGGACGTTTTTCAGCAGTTCTTCCTGTTCTTTAGTATAAGTTTTTCCAAATATGGATGTTTTTTCAATATTGTCAGCCAGCAAATTTGCGTATTTCAGTCCGGCAGGCAGAATGTCCTTTCTTGCAATATCTATAAGTGTCTTGGCTTCTATTATCAAATGTGTAACATATCTTTCGGCATAAGCGTTGTATCGGGCAACAGATTCATTTTTTGAGAGCATTCCCACTTCTTCTGTCATCTCAAGAATTTCAGGGTCAAGATGTTTTCTTAAAGCAAGATTTGAAGAAAGCTCATTTGTAAGACCTCTTTTTTTCGCTTCTTTTTCCCATTCTTCACTATATCCGTTTCCGTTAAATATAATTCTGCCATGCTTTTTGTAAGCATTTGTTATAATTTCCGTGATAGTTTTGTCCAAGTCTTTTTTTGAAGAATTTTCAAGTTTGTCTGCATATTCTTTTAAAACTTTTCCGACAGCGGCATTAATTGCAGCCGCAGTAGTGGCAGGGGTAGAACTTGAACCCGGCATTCTGAATTCAAATTTATTTCCTGTAAAGGCAAAAGGCGAAGTTCTGTTTCTGTCGTCCGAATCAGTCTTAAGAGTAGGTAAGACGTCTACTCCCAAATTCAGTTTGGCTATCGGAGTTTCGGGAAGTTTTTTCTTTAAAGCGATATTTTCAAGGATTGCAGTCAGTTCATCTCCCAAAAATATGGAAATAATGGCAGGAGGAGCCTCATGCCCTCCAAGTCTGTGGTCATTTGTAGCAGTAGCCGTGGTAACTCTTAGCAGTGAATAATATCTGTCTACAGCTTCAATTACAGCTGATAAAAAAATCAGAAACCTTTTATTTGTTTTAGGGTCTTTGCCGGGACTGAACAGGTTTTTACCGTCATCCGTACTTAATGACCAGTTATTATGTTTTCCCGAGCCGTTTACTCCTGCAAAAGGTTTTTCATGAAGTAAAGCTACAAGACCGTGTCTTAAGGCAGTTTTTTCAATAGTTTCCATTATTATCTGATTTTGGTCCGAAGCTAAATTTGCTACAGAAAACAAAGGTGCTATTTCAAACTGGTTAGGTGCGACTTCGTTGTGTCTTGTCTTTGCAGGAACTCCCAATTTCCATAGTTCCACATCTACATCACTCATAAAATTGATAACTTTTTCTTTGATTTTCCCGTAATAGTGGTCGCTTAATTCCTGACCTTTAGGAGCAGGTGCTCCAAAGAGGGTTCTTCCTGTAAGAAGTAAATCATCTCTTGCTTCAAACAGTTCTTTATTTACAAGGAAATATTCCTGTTCAACTCCCAGTGTGTTAAACACGTGTTTTGAAGAAGTATTTCCTAAAACTCTCAAAATTCTTAGAGCCTGTTTATTAATATATTTCATCGTTCTGAGAAGAGGGACTTTTTTATCGAGGGCTTCTCCATTAAACGATATAAATGCGGTAGGTATGTATAATGTAACACCGTTTTTATTTTCCCTTATGAACGGATAGGAGCTTGTATCCCATACGGTATAGCCTCTTGCTTCAAAAGTACTTCTTAGACCTCCGTTAGGAAAAGACGAAGCGTCGGATTCTCCTTTGATTAGGCTGTTTCCCGAAAATTTGTAAATTATTTCCTTATCTCCTGTAGGCTCTAAAAAAGATTCATGCTTTTCAGCAGTCAAATCTGTCAGAGGCTGAAACCAATGACAATAATGGGTTGCTCCCCTTTTAGTAGCCCAGTCTTTTATAGCATTTGCTATAACTTCGGCAGATTCTTTGGATAATTCCGTTTCTCCCAGTTGAGAAGTTTTGAATTCTTTAAAGACTTCTTTAGGTACCCTTTTTTTGAGATTACTTTCAGTGAAAGCATTTTCTCCAAAAACTTTCATAGCATTTTCCATATATAAGTTCCTCTCATATCAAAGATTTATTTTTTATATGATATATTAAAGTCTAAAATATGTCAAACATTATTTAAAAGAAAATTTCACATTAATATATATTTGATATATGTTAATGTTTCTGATATAATAAATATCATAATGGAGGTGAATAATGGGATTTCATGAAATAAAAATTCAGGATTTTAATTTAAATCCTTTTACAAATACAGGTAGGGATTGGTATCTGGTAACTGCGGGAGATGAAAACGGTATAAATACCATGACTCTTTCTTGGGGAATGCTGGGCTATCTTTGTGCAGGACCGGTTGTATCGGTTTATATAAGACCTACAAGATACACTAAGAAATTTGTAGATGAACAGGACTGTTTCTCTTTGAGCTTTTTTGAAGGTCATAGGCTGGAACTGAAAACTTTGGGAACTAAATCGGGAAGAGACGGAGACAAGATAAAAGAAGTAGGCTTTAATCCGATATTCCTTGACGGAGTACCGACATTTGAAGAAGCTAAAGTAGTCATAATAGCTCAAAAAATGTATATAGACGAAATCAAGCCTGAAAAATTCCTTGACAAAAATATAGCTGAAAGGCTGTTTACAAAAGAAGAAGCACATATAGTCTACACAGGAAGAGTGAAAAAGATATATGTGAGAGATTAGTTGAATTAATTTAATAACATAAATGAAAAAAACTGTTATTTAAAGTTTTTAAAATTAAAAATGTTTTTTAACAGTCAAAAATATCTTTGACCATGCACACTATATTAATTTTAAAATACTTTTATAGCAGTTTTTTTATATAGTTTTTTATTCAACTTTTATTACAATTTTTCCGTTGGCTTTATTTGATTCAAGAAAGAAATGGGCAGCTCCAATTTCTTCCAAAGGAAATACTTTTGAAATACGCGGTTTTATATTATATTTTTCTATAAAATCAAACATATTTCTGATTGTATCTTTATTGACTGTTGTGCTGTCAAAGGATGTCAAATAAGATTCTGACGGTATATCTACTAACGGCTCAAAAGAATCGACAATCCAGCCGCCAAGACATCCTGTCATACATACTGTTCCTCCCTGTTTTAGAGATTTAAGGGATGATTTTAGAGTGCTTGCTCCTATGAGTTCCAATACTTTGTCTATTCCCTGAGGAAAATATGATTTTAACTGATTTTCAAAATTATCATTTTCAATTATTACATAATCGACACCATTTTCTTTTAAAAATTCTATTTTCTGCTCATCGCGGGTAGTAGCCACTGTCTTCACATTGATACTTTTTGCCAGCTGCATTGCTGCTAAGGCGACAGAGCCTGTACCGCCTCTGATTAAAAGAGTTTCGTCGTTTTGTAATTTTAATGACTTAAACAGTGAGCCGTAAGCAGTATAATAAAGTTCAGGATAAGCAGCAAGAATTTCCCAGTTTTCTTCAGGCAACTGTAACGGATAGACCTGATTTTCGGGAACGAGGGTATATTCGGCATAACTTCCGTCAAACTCTCTTCCTAATCCTCCCATTAATGTAAAAACTTTATCTCCTTTTTTGAAATGGCTGTCAGAAGGGTCTTCAATAATTCCCGTACATTCTATTCCTATTACCCTTGGAAACTCGACTGACGGAGAAAGACCGTTTCTCGTAAAAATTTCGGCACGGTTTATCCCGAAAGCATTAATCTTAATTAATACGTGACCTGACTTAATTTTAGGAACAGGGATTTCAGAAATTTTCAATTCATTAGCAGAGCAAGGTTTTTCAATCACTATCGCTTTCATAGTTTTATTCATTTTAATCGTCCTTTCAGATATAAAAAATATTATATATTATAAAAATTATGTTGACAAAAATACTTCTATATAGTAATATTGTATATGAAAATTATAGCATATAAAAAATTATAAATCAAAGAATTTTTTATAATTTATAATTATAATATAGGTCTTGATAGGTCTTGTGATTAAATTTTATAATATAATTTTTAATATAATATGAATTTTATAATAAGTAAAATAACAAAAAATAAATCTCAATAAAGTCAATAAAAATGGTTTGTTTTGATAAATAATCCTATAAAAACAAAATAATAAATGAAGTATAACTAAAGTGATTTAATGGTCAAAAATAAAGGAAATAGCAAGGAGGGATAATAAAATGAAATATAACGGTGGTTTTTTAATGAGCAGAATTAAACAGATACATGGAAGAATATTGAATAATCTTATTTCCAACAGGGAAATAACGGCTTTTAATGCTGAACAGGGTAGGATACTTCATGTGTTGTGGGAAAATGACAACATCAGCATTAAGGAACTTTCAACTCGGACAGGGCTTGCAATAAATACTCTTACAACAATGCTTGAGAGAATGCAGGGAAAAAATCTCATAGAAAAAAGAACCGATGAAAAGGATAAACGGAAAACAATAATAATACTTACCGATTATGCTAAATCCTTAAAAAAAGAATATGATGTGATTTCAGAGGAAATAATTTCAGTTTTTTATAAAAATTTTTCACATAATGAAATAATGGAATTTGAAGAATATTTGAAAAGAATTCTGGATAATCTTGAAAACTATAATAAAGCCTGAATAAGCTGAATAAGTGAATAAATAAATAGAAAGGAGCAAAAAGATGATAGAATTTTTAAATGTTGAAAAAACTTATCCTAATGGCAATAAAGCTATTAAAAATATGAATTTATGTATAAATGACGGAGATTTTACCGTGTTTATAGGGCCAAGCGGAAGTGGAAAAACTACAGCTCTTAAAATGATAAACCGACTTGAAGATGCTACGTCAGGAGAAATAAGAATATCGGGAAAAAACATTATGGAATATAATATACACGAATTACGTTGGGATATGGGGTATGTATTGCAGCAAGTGGCATTGTTTCCTCATATGAATGTTGAAAAGAATATAGCCGTTGTACCTGAACTGAAAGGCTGGAACAAGGAACAGACAGATAAAAGGATAGACGAATTGCTGAATATGGTAGGATTAAATCCTGAAAAATATCGAAAAAGAATGCCTTCGGAACTGTCAGGAGGAGAAGCCCAAAGGATAGGAATTGCGAGAGCATTAGCCGCAAATCCCGAGTTTATACTTATGGATGAACCTTTTAGTGCGTTAGACCCTGTAACAAGGGCAGGATTGCAGGCAGATATAAAAAAATTGCAGGAAAAAATAAACAAAACTGTTATATTTGTAACTCACGATATAAAAGAGGCACTTTTACTTGGAAATAAAATCTGTATAATAAAAGACGGTGAAATAATACAATCGGGAACAAAAGAAGAACTGACGGAACACCCTAAGGATGATTTTGTAAGGGAATTTATAAATTCAGGAACTGATAATAACTTATATAATAAATTGATAAAAGATTTTATAAAATCAGTAAATTATAGGGAAATAGAAAAAAATTCCAAAATAAGTTATATTACAGAAAATATTACATTAAAAATTAACGATAATTTTGACAAGCTCTTTAAAATACTGGCAAAAAATGAATATGCAGTAATCATGGGCGAAAAAGAGGAAAAAATGATAATTAGAAGAGAAGATATATTTTCCTATTTAAGTACGGAGAGTGATAAAAATGAATAATATTCTTATAACTCTGATTGAGAGAAGGGAAGAGCTGATAAAAGCGATTATTGAACATATAAAAATCTCCTTTTTGGCTCTAATCATTGCCCTTCTGATAGCCATACCTCTGGGAATATATTTGAGTTATCATAAAAAAATAGCTGAAATAATAATCGGAATTACGGCTATATTACAAACAGTACCGTCTCTTGCATTACTGGGTCTGCTTATACCCTTTGTAGGGATAGGGGGAGTACCGGCAGTTATAGCTCTCGTAATTTATGCTCTTTTACCAATTCTAAGAAATACTTATACGGGAATTACTGAAGTAGATCCTGTATATATGCTGGCTTCAAGAGCAATGGGAATGAATAAGCTGCAGCAACTTATAAAAATACAGATACCTCTTGCAATGCCTGTCATTATGGCGGGTATAAGAACGGCAACTGTCCTTATAATAGGAACGGCTACGCTTGCTTCACTGATAGGTGCGGGAGGACTTGGAAGCCTTATACTTCTTGGGCTTGATAGAAATAACAACAGCCTGATATTGCTTGGAGCGATACCTGCCGCATTGCTTGCAGTTTTGTTTGATTTTATTTTAAAAAAATTTGAAAAAGCTGACTGGAAAAAAATATTAGTCTGTATTTTTGCTGTTATGGTACTATTTTTTGCGGGAAATATAGGAGCGGATAAAATGATGAAGAAAAATAAGCTCATTATAGCCGGGAAATTGGGAACGGAACCCGAAATATTGATAAATATGTATAAAATATTAATCGAAGAAAATATAGATAATGTTGATGTAGAGCTAAAATCAGGATTCGGGAAAACAAGTTTTGTATTCAATGCCCTTAAATCAGGAGAAATAGATATTTATCCCGAATTTACAGGAACAGCAGTATTTACATTTCTTAAGGAAAATCCTGTAAGTAATGATGCTGCCGAAGTATACAGTCAGGCAAAAAAAGGAATGGCTGAAAAATTTGATATGATTTATTTAAGTCCTATGAAATTTAATGACACATACGCACTGGCAGTACCTCAAAAATTTGCGGAAGAAAATAATTTAATGAAAATATCCGACCTCGAAAAAATAAAAGATAAAATAAAAGCAGGATTTACAAGGGAGTTTAATGACAGGGAAGATGGGTATAAGGGACTGAAAAAGTTATACGGATTTGAATTGCCCGATATTAAGGAATTTGAGCCTAAACTCAGATATGTGGCTGTCCAGAATGGAGATATAAACTTGATAGATGCTTATTCTACAGATAGCGAACTTGCAAAATATAATCTTGTAGTATTGGAAGATGATAAAAAATTATTTCCGCCTTATCAGGGAGCACCGCTATTGAGAAAAGATACATTAAAAAAATATCCTCAGCTGGAAACGATTTTAGGAAAATTACAGGATAAAATAACAGATGCTGAAATGAGAGAAATGAACTATGAAGTAGGAGTAGACGGAAAAAGAGCGGAAGACATTGCAAGAGAGTATCTGAAAAAGAACGGACTGATAAAATAGTTTATTATATTTAATGATTTTAGTAACAATTTCAAGATGAATGTAATCATAAACAAAGTATCTGTCAGTAGATTTACATATTGGGAAAATAAAAGGATTTTTATAATATTTTATATATTGTAAAAATCCTTTAAAAATGCTATAATCATTAAGAATTTTAAGAAGGTATCAGAGTAAGTAATTGTAAAGATTTTTATATCTAAGTCTGTATTTGATTTATAGAAGTTTTTACTATTATTTGCTCCCTTCTTAATATATAAAAAATAGGAGGAAACAGATGTTTGATGAAAGAACTTACGGGTTCAATTTAGGAACACAGCAGGTAAAACTGAGTACAGGTAAAATAGCAAGACAGGCAGGAGGTTCTGTCATAGTTCAGTGCGGAGGGACGGTATTACTTGTGACTGCTACAAGAAGTAAAGATGTAAAAGAAGGGCAGGATTTTTTCCCTTTGACAGTAGATTATATTGAAAAATTCTACGCTTCGGGTAAATTTCCCGGCGGATTTATAAAAAGGGAATCAAGACCGTCTACGGACGAAATTTTAATAGCAAGACTTATAGACAGACCGATAAGACCTTTATTTCCAGAGGGATTTTTAAATTCAGTGCATATTGTCGTTACAGTAGTTTCATATGATGAAGTAAATCAGCCTGAAAACCTTGCAACATTAGGAGTTTCGACAGCACTGGGACTGTCGGATATTCCTTTTGCGGGAACAGTTGCGGGAGTAACTGTGGGCTATATAAATGGTGAATATATTTTAAATCCTACTGCCGAACAACTTGAAGAAAGTGAGGTTCACTTATCTGTAGCGGGAACAAAGGACGCAGTAACAATGGTCGAAGCAGGAGCTAAGGAAGTTTCTGAAGAAATAATGCTCGAAGCGATAATGTTCGGTCATGAAAGAATTAAGGAAATATGTGCCGAACAGGATAAATTCCTATCTCAATTTGATGTTCAAAAGTATGAATTTGAGAAAAAAGAAGTAGATTCTGAAATAAGAGAATTTTTAGACAGCTTTGAAAAAAATGTGGAAGAAGCTGTTATGACTCCGGGAAAACTTGAAAAGTATGAAGCTATTGACAACCTTGAAATAGAATTGTTTGAAAAATATATCCTGAAATTGGAAAACGAAGGAAAAGATATAGATGAAAGTTTGGAAAAAGAGTTTAAAAAATATTATCGTGAAATTGAAAAGAGAGTAGTAAGAGATGCTATTTTATACAAAAAATACAGAGCTGACGGAAGAACTACAACGGAAATAAGACCTTTGGATGTAGAGATAGACACTCTTCCTGTACCTCACGGGTCTGCCCTTTTCACAAGGGGAGAAACACAGGCATTGGTAACTGTAACTCTGGGAAGTAAAGCCGATGAACAGATTGTAGACGGTATGGAAGACGAATCCAGAAAAAAATTCTTCCTGCACTATAATTTCCCGCCTTATTCAGTAGGAGAAGCAGGATTTTTAAGGGCACCGGGAAGAAGGGAATTAGGTCATGGAAATCTTGCTGAAAGAGCATTGAAATATGTGATGCCTGACCAGGAGACATTTCCTTATACAGTGAGACTTGTTTCGGAAATTACAGAATCCAACGGGTCGTCTTCACAGGCAAGTATATGTGGAGGCTCTTTGGCTCTAATGGCTGCCGGAGTACCTGTAAAATCTACGGTTGCAGGGATAGCAATGGGATTGATAAAAGAAGGGGATACATTTACCGTATTGACTGATATTCAGGGGCTTGAGGACCACCTCGGGGATATGGACTTTAAAGTGGCAGGAACAAAAAAAGGTATAACTGCAATACAAATGGACATCAAAATAGAGGGTATCACAAGAGAAATAATGGATATAGCTTTAAAACAGGCACTGGAAGGCAGACAGTTTATAATTAACAAAATGGAGGAAGTTATAAGTGAGCCAAGACCTGAAATAGCTGAAAATGCTCCGAAAATAGAGTTGATGAAAATAGACCCTTCAAAAATAGCAGGGCTTATAGGACCTGCCGGTAAAAATATAAAAGCGATAATTGAAGAAACGGGAGTTTCTATAGATATAGAAGACGACGGAAGTGTCTCAATATTCGGAAAAGACCCTGAAATGATGAAAAAAGCCATAGAATTAGTAAAAAGACAGACACAGTCAGTGGAATTAAATGCAATCTATGACGGAAAAGTAACAAAACTGATGAAATTCGGGGCTTTTGTAGAAGTTCTTCCCGGAAAAGAAGGATTGCTCCACATTTCAGAAATTAGCCATAAAAGAGTAGGAAAAGTAGAAGATGTACTGAAAGAAGGACAGGAAATAAAAGTAAAAGTAATAACAATGGAAGATGAAAGTAAATTTAACCTCAGTATGAAAGCATTAATTTCAAAAGAAGAAGGTGTTAAGGATGAATTTACCCAATAAACTTGCAACATTAAGAATGATACTCGTAATTCCTTTTGTAATAATATTAGGAATAGCTCTATCTACAAATAACAGTACACTGTCAATATTTATGAGAATTTTTGCGTGTATTATATTTGTAGGAGCTTCAATAACTGACTATTATGACGGTCAGATTGCCAGAAAATATAATCTTATAACAAATCTGGGCAAGCTGATAGACCCTTTGGCTGATAAACTTCTTGTTATATCGGCATTGACAACATTGACAAAATATAATCAAATAAGTTTATGGATAGTTCTTATAATAATATTTAGGGAGTTACTTATAACAGGACTGAGAGCCATAGTTGCCGCTGACGGTACTGTTATTGCTGCGGAAACTCTCGGAAAATGGAAAACGGCTACACAGATGATTGCTTTGACACTGATTGTCCTTTTTCCTATGAGCTATACTGTAAACAATATTTTGCTGACAATTCCTCTCATACTGACAATAGTATCAGGAGCGGAATATGTTATAAAATCTAAAGATGTTTTGAGTAAATAACTGATGACAGTATTAAAAGATGATAACATTAAAGAGAAAGGAAAAAAATGGAACAATTATTATACATATTTTATAAAATAGTTGATTTATATTCGATTATTATTCTGATTTCAATATTCGGTTCGTGGGTAGACAGAAGAAATGAAAGTCCGTTTTTCAGAATGATAAACAGACTGACAGACCCTTATTTGAGATTGTTCAGAATAGTAATTCCTATGGGAAATATAAACCTTGATATATCTCCGATAATAGGAATAGTTTTACTGAATTTATTGAAAACAATAGTAACAAGACTTATCTATTTTTCAAGTATTTAAAAGAAAGGCTGTTTCATTAAGGCTTATAGCCTTTTTTAAAACAGTCTTTTTCATAAATAAAAAATTTCTATAGATAAAAAAATTATGAATATAAGAAAATTATAAATAGAGAAATTTAAAATAATAAGAATTACAGTAATAAGATAATCAAAAAAAACAAACAAAAAATTGGAAAAATCTGTTGTCGGTAAACAGTCAGAGACCGAGAAGCAGCAAAACAAAAAATAGACAGGAGCCTGAAGAAGCATTTAATGAAAGCAAGGAAAAACCTTACAGTGATTTAAGAAGTGATTTTGAGAGGGATTATCACAGGATATTAAGCAGTGCTTCTTTTAGAAGATTACAGGATAAAACGCAAGTTTTTCCCCTTGAGAAAAATGACTTTATAAGGACAAGACTGACCCATTCGATAGAGGTTTCATCTTTTGCAAGATCTCTTGCCCAGTCTGTCGGAGATGAGATAATAAAAAATAATCTTGATTCCGATTTCGGTCATGAAGAAGCCAACGGGATAGCCAACATTCTCGCAAGTTCGGGGCTGCTTCACGATATAGGAAATCCTCCGTTTGGACATTTTGGAGAAGACACTATAAGAGCGTGGTTTGAAAAAAATCTGAAAGAGATAGAAATAAAGGATTTTGACGGAAAATATAGAAAACTGTGTGAGATACTGAATGAGCAGATGTGCAATGATTTTATTTATTTTGAGGGAAATGCTCAAGCGATAAGGGTAGTTTCCAAACTTCATTTTTTAGTAGATGAAAACGGAATGAACCTGACTTTTGCGTTATTAAATACGTTAATAAAATATCCTGTGAATTCGCTGAATATAGACAGGAAAAGCGGAGATATAAAAACAAAGAAAATGGGGTATTATTATTCGGAAAAGGAATTATTTGAAAATATAGTAAAAAGTACGGGAACTTATGATAGTAAAACAGGGGAAGTGTACAGACATCCTCTGACTTTTCTTCTTGAAGCGGCAGATGATATTGCTTACTGTACGGCAGATATAGAGGACGGTATGAAAAAAGGCTTCATTTCTTTTGAAAATCTTATTGAAAGCCTGAAAATAAATGTTCCCGAAGATGAAAGACTATATAAAAATCTCATGAGTTATAAAGATTATGCTAAAAAGAAAAAATATGACAGCCCTGAATTATACGCCGTTCAAAGGTGGATAGTATCAATACAGGGAATATTTATAAGCTCTGTAGTAAATTCATTTATAAAAAATTATGACTTGATAATGAACGGAGAATTTAAAACCGATTTATTTAAAGGAACTGAAGCTGAAAAATTATTAAATGTTTTGAAAAAACTTGCATTTAAAGAAGTATTTGAAGCGAAGGCAATTCTGAAAATGGAAATCGCAGCGAATAACATAATAAATTATTTTCTGACAAATTTTGTAAATTCGGTTTTGTACTGGGATACTCCTTATGAAGAAAAAATGGCGGGAATAGACAGTAAATATATAGCAATTTTATCGGAAAATCAGAGACATATTTACAAATATTACAGTGAACTGGCTGAAAAAAATATTAGAGCAAAAAAGTCGAAAAATACTGAAAACAGAGAAGATAAAGAAAAAGAAAATATGATAAAGGAAAAGGAAATTTTCAGATATAAGCTATATTTAAGACTGCTCCTTGTAACGGACTATATTTCAGGAATGACTGACAGTTTTATAAAAACTCTTTATCAGGAGTTGACCGGGATTGATTAGAAAGGAATTTTTAGAAATTTTATGGATATAATATCGGAATTGCAGAAATTTGGTTTTTCCAAAGTGGAAGCTGAAGTATATATGGAGGTTTTGAATACTCCTATGTCAAACGGAACTCAGATTTCAAAGAAGATTGATATTTCGAGAAGTGCTATTTACACTGCATTGGAAAAACTCTGTGAAAAAGGGTATGTCTATACGGTGCCTACCGAAGAGGATAAAAAAAACTATATGGCAATGGAACCCATGGAAATAATAGCTGAACTAAAAGAAGAATGGAAAAATAAAGCTGAATTTTTGGAAAAAGAATTTCTGAAAATAAGAAATAAAAAAAATGAAACAAGATTTTATCAGCTATACAGTGAAGAAAGTTTAATTTTAAAAGTAAAGGAGATAATAAATAAAGCTGAAAATGAAATATACATAGGTACTAATATTGATATTCATTTATTTGAGGAAGAACTTTTGAAAGCAATAAAAGCAGGTATAAAAATATTTATTTTTAATTTTGGAGATACAATACTTGATTTTAATAAGAAAATAAATGAAAATAAGGAAATAAATAAAATAAATGAAGATAAAAATATATTTGAAAATTATAAATTTGAAAATTATAATATGTATAATCTAAAAATATACAATATTCAAAATAAAATTTATAAAAACGGAAAAAATAAAGAAATTATTATAGTGTCCGATATTGTTAAAGGATTTTCCTGTAAAGAAACAGGAAAAGAATTTATAGGAGTGTATACTGAAAATAAATATTTAGTAAAAATATTAACGGAAAATATTCATAATAATATATATACAGCTAAAATGGAGAGAGTATACGGAGAAGAAATTTTTGAGGAGATTTTTATAAATTCAGCTTTTGAAAAAGAAAAAGAAAATAGCCAATAGATAAAAGACAGTATGGTCGTATCTTTTATATAACCGTAATTTATTTTCGTAAATATAATGGCATATTTTTTGTAAAAAGCAAATAAAAAAAAATATTTTACAAAAAACTATTCAAAAATTCATAAAAAATGTGTATAATAACACGGTAATATCAAAAATACAAATTAGTAAAAAATTGTAGGAGGAAAAGATGAAGATTGATAAATCTCAGTTAAAGAAAAGTATTCTTAGGAAAATAAGAAGACAGTACGGGAAAACTATAGAAGAAGCTCATGAATATGAAATATATTATGCAGTATCCAGAGCAACTCTCGATTATATAGTTGAAAACTGGTATAACACAAAAAAAACCTACGCAAAAAAACAAGTAAAACAAATGTATTATTTTTCTGCAGAATTCTTAATGGGGCGATATTTGGGGAATAATCTGATTAATTTGCAGATAAATGAAGCAGTAAAAGAAACACTTCAGGAGTTGGGTGTAGATATTAATAAAGTAGAAGACAGGGAAATGGACGCCGGACTTGGAAATGGAGGATTGGGAAGATTGGCTGCATGTTTTCTTGATTCGTTGGCAACTCTCGAACTTCCGGGACACGGATATGGATTAAGATATAAATACGGGATGTTTGACCAGAGAATAGAAAACGGATTTCAGGTAGAGTATCCTGATGACTGGACAAAATTTGGAGACCCATGGTCAATAAAAAGAATAGACAGAGTTTATGAAGTAAAATTTGGTGGACAGATAGAAGTACATAGAGATGAAGTCGGAAAAGAATATTTTAAAAGAGTAAATACTGAAAATGTAAATGCAGTAGCTTACGATGTACCTATTATCGGATACGGAAATGATACTGTAAATACATTGAGATTATGGGAAGCAAGGTCTCCTGAAGGGTTTGATCTGAAACTGTTTAATGACCAGAAATATCTTCTGGCCTCGGAAAATGCCGTGGAAGCGGAAGATATTTCCAGAGTTTTGTATCCTAACGATACTGAAAAAGACGGTAAAATGTTGAGATTGAAGCAGCAGTTTTTCTTTACTTCAGCATCATTGCAGGATATAGTAAGAAGATATAAAACATTATACGGAAATGATTTTTCCAAGTTTCAGGAAAAAGTGGCAATACAGTTAAATGATACTCATCCTGTAGTGGCAATACCTGAATTAATGAGAATTCTTCTTGATTATGAAAAACTTAACTGGGGAGAAGCTTGGGATATATGTAAAAATGTATTCTCCTATACAAACCATACTATTTTAGCGGAAGCACTTGAAAAATGGGATATTCCGTTGTTTCAGACACTGTTGCCGAGAATATACCAGATTGTTGAAGAAATCAACAGAAGATTTATGGAAGAACTTAATGAAAAGTATCCTGACGATTGGCAGAAAAAACAGCAAATGGCAATTATCGGAAACGGACAGATAAGAATGGCTTGGCTTGCGATAGTAGGCTCACACACTGTAAACGGTGTTGCTGCACTCCATACAGAAATATTGAAAAATTCAGAACTGAAAGAATGGTATGAACTGTACCCTGAAAAATTCCAAAATAAAACTAACGGAATTACTCAAAGAAGATGGCTTTTGAAATCTAATCCTGAATTGGCAGGACTGATTACAGAACTTATCGGAGATAAATGGATAACAGATTTATACGAATTGAAAAAATTAGAGCAGTATATGGAAGATGATAATGTACTAAACAGACTGACTGAAATAAAATTCCACAATAAACAGAAATTGGCTGAATATATAAAGGAAACAACAGGAATTGATGTGAATCCGCATTCCATATTCGATATACAGGTAAAAAGACTTCATGAGTATAAAAGACAGCTGTTGAATGTACTTCATATAATGGACTTATATAATAAACTTAAAGAAAATCCTCTGTTGGATGTAGAACCGAGAACATTTATATTTGGAGCAAAAGCGGCAGCAGGCTATAGAAGAGCGAAAGGAATAATAAAACTGATAAATTCGGTTGCTGAAAAAGTGAATAATGACTCTGATATTAACGGTAAAATAAAAGTCGTATTCCTTGAAAATTACAGAGTTTCCCTTGCTGAAAAAATATTCCCTGCGGCAGATGTTTCAGAGCAGATTTCTACGACAAGTAAAGAGGCATCGGGAACAGGAAATATGAAATTTATGCTGAACGGAGCAATAACGATAGGAACTATGGACGGTGCCAATGTTGAAATCGTGGAAGAAGCCGGAGCCGAAAATGCCTTCATATTTGGACTGAAAGCTGATGAAGTCGTAAGACTTGAAGCATATGGAAAATACAATCCGCTGGAAGAGTATAATGTTGTTGAAGGATTGACAAAAGTCATAGATCAGCTGACAGACGGTACTTATGACGATAATCATACAGGAATATTCAAAGAAATCCAGTCTTCATTACTATATGGAGCTGACGGAGGCAGACCGGATGTATACTTCTTATTGAGAGATTTTTCATCGTACAGAAATGCCCAGTCTGAATTGCAGAAAGCCTATAAAGATAAGAGAAAATGGGCACAAAAAATGCTTAAAAATATAGCAAATGCAGGAAAATTCAGCTCAGACAGAACAATAATGGAATACGCAAAGGAAATATGGAATATTCATCCTGTAAAAGTAGAAAATTATATAGATTAAATAATTAAAGTTCAGAAATAAGGATTATAATAAATTTGTATATAAAATATTGACTTGGACTGTTTTATCTGCTATACTTGATTATAATAACAGGAGGTGGAAAATAATGGAAAAAGTAAATAGAGATATGAATATAATGGAAGCAGTCGAAAGATATCCTATAATTGCACAGGTTCTAATGAGATACGGACTTGGTTGTGTAGGATGTATAATTTCAAGTGCTGAAACTTTAGGAGAAGGTATTGCGGCACATGGACTAAATCCTGATATTATAATAGAAGAAGTAAATATGATATTGGAAAAACAGGGAGAATAATATAATCAATAACTTCTGATATGAATTTTTTGAAAAATACAGTTTTCAGAAAATTTGTATACAGAAGTTTTTTTTAAAATATTGGGTAAAAATACCGGACATATAATAATTATTTTCTAATAAAAAATTTTTTCAAAAAATAAATTGACAAAAAAAAAAACAAGTGTTATATTGTAATAAAAATAACATAAATAATAATATTGGAAAAGGAGAAATATGAAACTAAAAATAGCTATTATGTCATTATTGACAAGCACAATTTTAAGTGCAGCAAGTATAGATTATTTATCAAATAATTCCGCTTCATTTTTTCAGAACCCTTCACAAACAGGGAAAATAAGCGTAGAAGGAGTTTTTTATAATCCGGCTGGGACTGTGTTTTTAAAAGACGGAACATATTTGAATATGAATATGCAAAATTCTTTGATTGAAGAATCGATGACTTTGAGAGGCAAAAAATACAAGTCAAACAATTATGCAGGAGCCCCTTCATTCAACCTTTTGTATAAAAAAGATAGATTTTCATTATTTGGAAATGCAAGCGTAATTGGAGGAGGAGCTACTTTAAAATATAAAGAGGGAGTAGTCGGAGTAGAACTCGCGGCAGACGCTTTTAATCAACTGACAGGCGGACGTTTAGGAGCTAAACTGACTGAAAACAGTTTTAGAGGGCAAAACAGATACTATCAATTAATGGTAGGAGGAGCATATAAGGTAAATGAGCAGTTTTCAATATCAGGAGGACTGAAATATGTCCTTGGAGTAAGAAAACTGAAAGGAAATGCTTCTTACAGTTATAATCCTCTTGTTGGAAGAGTTATAGGATTAAGCGGAAGCGAATTACATCTTGATTCTAAAAGAACTGCGGAAGGTATAGGCGGAACAATAGGATTTGACTATAAACCTACGGATACTTTGAATTTTGCAATAAAATACGATACTCCTGTAAAATTGAAATTTAAAGCTAAAGCTTCAGAAGTAAAAGGAATGTCAATAGCGGGCAGACCTCTGGGAATTTCGATGTTTTATCCTGAATATGCGGACGGAGCTCAATATAGAAGAGATTTACCGGGAGTACTTTCATTAGGAGTTTCTAAAGATATTGATAAATTTACATATTCTGCGGGATATACACGTTATTTCAATAAAGCCGCTAAAATGGACAGATTTAAATATAAAGACGGATATGAAATAAATTTTGGAATAGATTACAGAATAAATGATAAGTTTACATGGCACGCAGGATTTAACTATGCAGATACGGGAGCTCCGAGAAATACATTTACTGATGTAGAATATGCGGTAAATTCCCAAATTTATGCAACAGGACTGACTTATAAACCTACGGAAAATTCTGAATGGAAATTCGGTATAGCACATGTTTCATATAATTCCGCCAATGGAGAAAAAGAAAATACTGCATTACCGAGAGTAAGTCTTGATAAGTCAAAAGTTAAATATGATAAATCAATAAATGTCTTTACAGTAGGATATACACATAAATTCTAAAATCTTTAAGAAGGAGCTGTCTTAAAATAAGTTTTTCTTTTGAGACAGCTTTTTCTTTTTAAAATTCAGATATAAAATTGGAGTCATATTGGAGTCATAGATAAAGAAAAAAATTGAAAAGATAAAAGAAATAAAAGAAAAATTGGTAAGGGAGAAAAAAGATATGAGAAGTATCGATAATGAAAGAAAGTCAAAAAACGGCATAATTTTCGGAAAATTTTATCCTCTCCATATTGGACATGTGGATTTTATCCAAAAAGCAAGCGGGCTTGTAGACAATCTATACGTAATAGTATGTACTGACAAGGAACGGGATATTGAATTATTTAAAAAGTCAAAAATGAAAAGGATGCCTACGGAAAAAGACAGAATAAGATTTGCTGAACAGACTTTCAAATATCAGGATAATATAAAGATACTTCATCTGTCTGAAGACGGTATACCTCCTTATCCTAACGGTTGGAAAGGTTGGAGTGATAGAGTAAAGGAGCTTCTCGGGAAAAACAATATAAAAATAGATACTGTCTTTACTAATGAAACACAGGATATAAAAAATTATAAGGAGAATTTTATAGATATAAATAATCCGAAAAATGTTTTTGATAATAATCTAAAAATAGAAACAATAGACATTATGAGAAACAGTTTCCGTATAAGTGCCACGGAAGTAAGAAATAATCCTTATGATAACTGGTTTTACATACCTAAATATGTGAAAGAATTTTTTGTGTTGAAAGTAGCTGTAATAGGTTCGGAAAATTCGGGAAAGACAAATTTGACACATAAACTGGCAAACTACTACAATACTTCCTTTGTTCGTGAATACAGAAAAGAATATATAAAAGAATTTGCAGGAAATAATCCCGATAATCTTCAGCACGATGACTACAACAGAATAGCCTACAGACAAAATCTGGATATAATGAATTCAGTAATAAACGCGAATAAACTTACATTCATAGATACTGAATATATTTCATTACAGGCATTTTCAATGGTAAATAGCGGAGATGAAAACCCTGTAATAAAAGACTTTATAAAAAACAGTAAATTTGATATAATAATTTATATTGAGAAAAACAGCGGCAGTGAATACGACAGAAAACTCAAAGAAATGCTTGAAAAATATAAGATAGAATATTTTGAACTTAAATATAATGAACAAAATAATTTTACTGATATATACAATAAAAGTATAGAAATAATAAATGATTTTATTAAATAATTATATTTCAAGTTAAAATGAAAAAAGTCAAAAACAAAAAAAACTTGACAATAATATACACTTATGATAGAATTAGCAAGCTAGTTTATTCTGGTAATACCAATATTTTATTGGGAGGGATAGAAGACAATGAGAGTACAAGTCATTTTAGAATGCACAGAAACTAAGTTGAGACATTATGTTACAACTAAAAACAAAAAAACTCATCCTGAAAGACTGGAAATGAGAAAATACAACCCTGTGCTAAAAAGACATTCTCTATATAGAGAAGTTAAATAGTAAAAATACACATTATATGAAATAGGTCAGTAGCTCAATTGGTAGAGCATCGGTCTCCAAAACCGGAGGTTACGGGTTCGATTCCTGTCTGACCTGCCATTTTAATTTTATGGAGATATTTTATGAGTAAATTTAGTGTGTCGGACACTTTTAAAAATATGATTAATGAGTATAAGAAAATATACTGGCCGGGGAAATCGGAAGTTTTTCATGTAACTATAATCGTATTACTTATAACTTTATTTATAGCTTTATACATATTATTTTTTGATAATGTGTTTGATTTTTTATTAAACAGATTGACTCTAATTTTAAAAGGCTTTTTAGGAGGCAAATAAAATGAGTAAAAAAGTGGAAGAAGTTGTAAATGATGAATTAGTAAACGATGAAGCCGTATATGAAAAAAAGTGGTATATAATTCATACTTATTCAGGTTACGAAAAAAAAGTGGCAACCGATTTGGAAAAAAGAATAGAATCGTTAAATCTTACTGACAGAGTTTTCAGAATACTGGTACCTGAAGAAGAAGTCCTTGAAGAAAAAAGAGGAAAAATGGTAAAAGTACCAAGAAAACTTTTTCCGAGTTACGTAATGGTGGAAATGCTGTCTGTCAAGGAAGAAAATGAATTAGGTCTGGGATATCGTGTGGACAGTGAAGCATGGTATGTCATAAGAAATACTAACGGTGTAACAGGATTTGTAGGAGTGGGAAGTGATCCCATACCTTTGTCCGACAGAGAAGCCGAAGATTTATTATCCAAAATAGGAATTAACGACTCTGAAAAAGAAAATAAATTTAATATCGATTTTGAAATCGGTGAAAAAGTAATTGTTAAAAAAGATTCATTTATGGATCAGGAAGGTGAAATAGCCGAAATAGACTATGAGCATGGAAGAATAAAAGTTATGCTTGAAGTTTTCGGAAGATTGACTCCTGTAGAATTTGAATATAACGAAATTGAAAAAAGATAAAAAAACCAAGAGTATTTACAAGAGTATTTAAAGAATAACGTTAGCAAAATTTTAATTAAAGAAAAGTGGGAGATTTAAAAAAATTCAGTTACCACAGAGGAGGAAAAATGGCTAAAGAAGTAATCGGAAAGATTAAATTACAATTAGAAGCG
>ERZ773008.931-NODE-931-length-21003-cov-3.179922_pt1 | contig 21003 bp, 17 predicted proteins | sample MGYA00580664_ERZ773008 | MGnify/ENA primary metagenome ERZ773008 (study PRJEB29015, sample SAMEA2738016) | human oral metagenome | biome: human oral; feature: human-associated habitat; material: dental | place: China | collected 2048 ... | reverse complement strand
GAGGAGATGACGGCCTCGCTGAATCAGGCGGTCAACAACATGGACACGGCAAAGAACGAGGCGAAGGCCTGCAACGAGAGCATCTTCCATGTGCTTATAGACTCGACGAAAGTACGCGCTGACCTGCTCAAGGGCGGCATGGCGCTCCAGTCGAACGAAATCCTCGACCTTGCCAAGACCGATCATCTGATCTGGCTCGCACGCATCAACCAGATGTTCCTCGGCAACATGAAGCTCAATTCCGCCGACGTCCTCGACTACACGCACTGCCGTCTCGGTCACTGGTACGAGGGCGAAGGCAAGATGAAATACGGTGGCACGCCGGTCTATGAAGGGCTGAAGGAGACGCACGAGCACTTCCACAATCTCTGCGCGGAAGCTATCGACGCCTACAACGCCAACAACGAATACAAGGTTCGCGCCTTGCTGCCTGAAATCGAACGCGCCTCGCAAGTCGTCCTCGACACATTGGATCAGCTGAAGAGCTAGGGAATCACTGATACGCCATGCGCACAAACGTCCACTTGGTTGACATTGTGCGCCGCGTGATTGGTCAACGTCGACCACATAGAACCAACGCATCTGTGCAAATCCGGGCGATCTCATTTTATCAGCGCTTCCCTAAGGGATACGAAAGGCATAGGAAGAGCCTCTCAAGGAAAGTATTTCTGCTTTCTTAGAGAGGCTCTTTTGATTTCTGTATGTATGTTTTACGCTTCGTCCTGCGGCTTCGCGTTCCAGACGAGGAGCGCGAGCAGCGTCGAGAGGAGCGCTGCGCCGACCCAGAATTCCGTGGCGTAGCCGAAATCGTAGATCTTTTCGCCGCCGACGGTAGTGATCGTCATGAGCTTGCCCGTGACGAACTCCTGGATCGCCGCGCCCGCATACGACAGGAGGCCGATCATGCCCATCGCCGCGCCCGTGACGCGCTTCGGCACGATGTCGACCGCCATGAGGCCGCCCATGTAGCAGACGAGCGCCCCCATCGTGAAGCCGTAGAAGGTCATGCAGAAGAGGTCGGTGTAGAACGACTGCGGCGCCCAGACGAAGCCCGCGATCGAAGCCGTGTAGAGAAGGCCGTAGATGAGCGCCGGCATGTTGCGCTTCGAGTGGAAGAAGCGGTCGGAGATCCAGCCGCAGAGAAGCGCCCCGAAGATGCCCGCGACCTGCATGTACGCCATGACGCCCGCCGCGCCCATGATGTCGTAGCCCTTGGCGCTTGTCAGGTAGACGACGCCCCAGCTCTCGACGGCGTAGCGTGCGATGTAAACGCAAAGAGACGAGAGGCCGAGAATCCAGACGGCAGGGTTCTTGACGACGGCGTTCCACTGCATCGAGCCGACGGAGCGCGTCTTTTCCTCATCGACCTGCGCCTGCGTCTTCTCGCCGTAGAGAACGGCGCCGTTCGGCAGGCCGCGCGTCTCGGGACGGTCGCTCATGCCGAGGTAGATGAAGACGGTGCCGACGAGCGAGATGAGGCCGGCCGCGATGAAGCCCATCGACCAACTGTAGGCGCTGACGATGGCCGCGATCGCGAAGTAGGCGAACGACGAGTCGAGGTTGTGGCTCGTGAACCAGACGCCGTAAAGCGTGCCGCGCATACGGTTGCTGAACCATTGGTTCAAGGAGACGATCGACGGCCCTGCGCCGTAGGACTGGAACCAGCCGTTGATGCCCCAGAGCACGGCGAGCGGCACGAACGAGTTCACAAGACCCATCGCCGTCATTGTCACGGACGACATGAAGAGACCAAAGGCGAAGAACCGCTTGTTGTTCATGCGGTCGGCGAGGAAGCTGTTCGTGAACTTGCCGAGACCGTACGTCACGAAGAAGATCGAACCGATGATGCCGACCTGCGTGGGATCGACCGCGCCCGACGCCAAGAGCGGCTTCTTGATGACGGAATAGCTCTGGCGGATGATGTAGTAAAAGGCGTAGCCGATCGTGATGGAGGCGAAGACGCGCCAGCGCAGGCTGTAGAAGATGCTCTTCGCCTTCTCCGCATCCTGCAGGGGCGGCGCATCCGGCGTCGTGAGGAAAATTTTGTTGAGGAAATCAAGCATGAATGAATCTCCTTTCTTGGAATCGAAAGGTTCTTGCTCAGTATTATTTCATATAGAGAAAGGGAAAAGTAGCGGAAAAAATCTGATTTTCTTGTAGGAACTCTGCCGACATACTTTTGAGGCAATCCTGTCGCGCTCACGCGGAAAAGGGAGCGACGCAGATCTTATAGCTCCTATGCGTAATACGATTACGAAATTTGACAAAAAGACTAAATCTTGTTATCCTATATGTACAAAATAACGAACAGTTTTTTACCATGAAAATCCAAGAAGTCAAGCCCGAAGGGCGCAGACTGATTGGCTAGGCTTCTGTAAGGCATGAGGACATGTATACAGCGTGCCGCTTTGATAATCCATCGCAGGAAACGGACACAAAAGCGCCTATGCCGCTTCGCGTGACGGCTGAACATCTGTCCTGAAAGTGTATATATAATTACGTACATAAATTACCTATCAGAAAGGCGAATCATCATGAACATCACAATCGCAAAGCAGGCAGACATCCGCGCGAACATGAAAAAATACTTTGATCTTGCTTACGATGGAGAAACCATCATTGTACCGCGAAAGGAAAACCGCAATATCGTCATCGTGTCCGAGCCAGAGTACAAACGCATGGAAAAGGCGCAGCGCAACGCCGAATACCTCGCCATGCTTGAGCAAAGCGACCGACAGCTGCGCGAAGGCAGAGTCGTCGTAAAGACGATGGAGGAGTTGGAGGCTATGGCCGACTCATGAGTCGCATTACGTTCACAGAAAAGGGCTTTCAGCAATACATCGCCTGGCAAACCATGGACAAAAAAATGCTCAAGCGAATCAATGAACTTCTAAAAAGCATCGACCGAGACGGCGCCATGAACGGCATTGGCAAACCCGAAAAGCTGAAGCATCGAGACGGCGAATACAGCCGCAGAATCGACGATGCCAATCGCCTTGTCTATGAAATCGACGAAAGCGGCATCATTGTGAAGGCTTGCAAAGGACACTACGAAGAATAAAACAAGGGAAGTCGGCATAGCAAATGCGATGCAGCCTTCCCTTGTTTATTTTATCTACTATGAAACTTCTACAGACGCAGCCGCTCGGCTTACCTAACTTCCTTCGGCAAACGCCGAACCGTCATGGCATACGCGATCGCGAGCGGCACGCATGAGCCGAGCCACGCCATGGGGTTGCCGAGGCAGGCGCCGAGAAAGCCCAGGGCGTCGACGAGCACGATGCCCGCCGTCGCACGCATGACGAGGTCCATGACGCCGGCGACGGTCGGCACGATGGACTGTCCGAGTCCCTGCAGCGTGTAGCGGAAGATGAAGAGCAGCGACAAGATCCAGTACGTCAGGCCGTTGACAAGGAAATACGTCTGCCCGAGCCGGATCGCTTCCGCTTCGCCTGCGCCGACGAAAAGCTCCATCAGATACGGCCCTGCCGCGATGACGAATGCACCCGCCGCGAGACTGAAGCCGACGGACATCCGACAGCACGCCTGTACGCCCGTGCGGATGCGGCTGAACTTGCCCGCGCCGTAGTTCTGTGCCGTATACGCCGCCATCGCCGCGCCGAACGACATCATCGGCATCATGGCGATCGTGTCGACCTTCTGCGCCGCCGCATAGGCGGCGACGGCGACGGGACCCAGCCCGTTCAAAGCGACCTGCAGGATTACGGCTCCGAAGGCGATGATCGTCGCCTGAAATCCCATGGGCAGGCCGATGGCGAGATGCGTGCGCAAAAAGCTCCATGAGAGCCGCCAATCCTCGCGCCGCACATGAAGCTCGGGCACACGCCTCGCGATATAGACGAAAAAGATCCCCGTCGCAAGAGCCCACGAAACTACGGTCGCGAATGCCGCGCCCGGAATGCCCCAGCCGAATGTGAGCAGAAAAAGCGCTTCAAGTGCAATGTTGATGGCGATGCCGGCGCCGATGATGACGGTCGGCATCTTGCTGTCGCCTAGGGCGCGCAGGATATTCGCCGCCATGAGCGCTGCCGTTGCGAAGACCGCTCCGCCGCAGATAATCGAAAAGAACGCCGTCGCATTGTCCAATAACTCGGGCGGCGTGTTCATGACTTCGAGCAGCGGGCGACAGCCGAAGAAGCCGACGACGCTCAGAATGGCGGCGATCAAGAAGGAAAGCGCGGCGCACGCCGCCGCGCTCTTTCTGACGCCCGCTGTGTCCTTTGCGCCGTAGCGCTGCCCCGTGCAGATGGCAAGCCCCGCCGTCAGGCCGATGAGGAAGCCGAGCATCAGAAACATCAGGCTGCCCGTGCAGCCGACGGCGGCCAAGGCCTCGATGCCGAGGAAGCGCCCGACGAGCAGCGTGTCGATGAAGGCGTAGAGCTGCTGCATGATGTTGCCCGCAATGAGCGGCAGCGTGAAGAAGAGGAGGAGCTTCGCGGGACTCCCCTCGGTCATGTCCTTTGCCATGTCACTTCCCCAAGCAGTAGGTCACGACGGTGCGCAGGCTCTCCTGCAGCACGACGGCGTTCGTGTGCAGGGCGTCTGCCGAGGGCGCGAGCTTCACAGCGTGAAAGACCGGATGGTGGCTGACCATGTAATCCGTCGGATATGGCACGACCTCGATGCCGAGCTTCTCGTAGTTCAGGACGGAACGCTTCATGTGGAAGGCGCTCGTGACGAGGATCGGGCGCACGAGGCCGTGCTCCTTGAGGATCTTCGCCGTATAGGCCGCATTCTGCACCGTGTTCTGGCTCGCGCCCTCGACGAGGATGCGGCTCTCGGGGATGCCGAGGGAAAGGAGCGTGCGCTTGGCGAGCAGCGCTTCCTTGCCGCTCTCCTGGAAGACCTGTCCGCCCGACACGAGGATCGGCAGGTCGAGCTTCTGCGCGAGGCGCACGGCGGTCAGAAGGCGCGTCGACGGGCTTGCCGTCAGCGCCCCCTCGCCGTCGACGTCGGGCGCATCCGAGAAGGCGCCGCCGCCGAGCATGACGACGACGTCGCCCTCGGGCTTCGCGGGCGGCGCGTAGGCGTCTTCGAGCGCACCCATGAGCACGTCGGCGACGAGATACGTCGAGAGGAGGTAGAAGACTGCGGTGACGAGCACGATCGTCTTCGCCGCGAAGCGCTCGCTTCTCTTCCACGCCAGATAGGCGATGAGGAAGAAGGCGAGGAAAAAGATGCCGGGCGGCAGGAAGAAGCTCGCACCGAATTTCAGAAACTGGATCATCGAAGGATTTCCTTTCCTGGAAAAGAGGATTCCGGCAAGAATCCGCGAATAAAAGCAGTAGGATAAAAAGCCGCAGAACAAAACAAAAAGGAGAGAACAGCATGGCAATTCTGCAAGGAAACATCGAAGTCCGCAAGAACGCCGCGGGCGGCAAGGGCGAGGTCAGCCTCGAGCACCTGCTCGGCAAGGAGCAGATGGGTGACAAGTGCTCGACTTTTTCGCGCGTCACGATCAAGCCCGGCTCGTCGCTCGGCTACCATCAGCACAAGGGAAACAGCGAGACGTACTACATCCTGCAGGGCAAGGGCGTCTACAACGACAACGGCACGGAGATCGAGGTCGGCCCCGGCACGATAGCTTTCTGTCCTGACGGCGAATTTCACGGCCTGTCAAATGAGAACGGCACCCAAGACCTCGTGTTCATGGCGCTGATCATCAACAGCTGAATACGGATAAGAACGCGCCGAGCGATGCAGCGCCGCCATCTTGGCCATCGGTTCCATTCGCTCTACATCAGCAAATCCTCCGCCTAGCCTGCTATGCGGAGGATTTGTCTCATTATTGTCCGTGCTTTTGCGTTCAGATTTCTTGCTGTTCACGGATGACGGGCGGCTGCCACGCATCCAACGCATCCATGTCCGGCACATAAATGCGCATGAAAAGATGAAACCCTCCGTCAGAAACAGGCAGCCAGTTGGCCATGTTCTCGGGCGCTTTCCTCGACAGGACAAGATCCAGTGTGCCGTCCTCGTTCAACTCGAAGGCAGAACGGTCGTTGATGCAGTAGCGATGGATTGGATTGTCGATGAGAAAATCATCCGCGCCATACGCGGTCACGGACCAGAAGCCGCCCGCCCGTGTGGGCGGCAGGGAGGCAAAGTGAAGCGTATATGTCTTTTCTCCGCTCAGCGCCGTGCCGGTTTCGTCCACTGCGGTCTTGGGATAGATCGCTACATCCACCGTGTTGGCTCCCAGCCCCACCAGCGCCACCATGGCGCGATAGGCGTACGCTGTCCCAAAATCACCGATCGGCTTGCCGTAGTATCTCCACTGGCCGAGCTTTTGTGCATACTTCGCACTGTCGGCAGAAAGCGTGGCACGGAGCCCCTGCAGCATTTGCGTCCAGCGCTCGGCAGCGTCCTCGCCAAGGAGCGAGTCGTCAAATGTCATGCCGGCTCCCACGCGGATGGCAGAAAGCTTTTCCAGCAACTCCCTGTCAGCGTCTGCGGGCGGATTGGCCTGCATCAGCGTGTTGGCGGTATTGAAGAATTCTCCCGGCGTCATGGAAAGAACCTTGTTAACCGGAACAAAGTCATTTTCCTTCGCATACCGCCCCTGCGGCGCAGTGTATCTCGCCTCCTGCCCGTAGGCGGAGAGAGGAAGAAGCTGCATTTGCTCCTGAATGGCATAAACATGGGGGAGATCCTCGTCGCCGGACAGCACGACACGGGCGATTGACCACACCGATGCGGTAGGCACGTTCACGCGCGTCACCCCGTCAGGCAGTTCGCCCTCCCAACCGGGAAGCGCAATCGCATAGACGCCCGCCTTGTCCAGCACAGCGGCGGTATTCGTCCATGCGTCCAGAATCTGCACGTTGCAGAAACGATCCGTTTCCGGCAGGACGTAGATCAGAGGTTCCGTACCGATGTCGAGCCATGCCTGCGAATAGACGGTATCGACGTTCGGCGTCACAACAGTGCGGAAAGAGGCGTCCGCCAGCTTTTTCGCGTGATTGAACTGATTGACAGGCGCACGGCCTGCCATGTTTCCGTCCGTATTGGTCGATAACGTCTTGGTTGCGTCAGTGAGCACCAACGGGAACGCATAGATGTACGCTTCACTGAGCGTTTCCCACACGGCATCGGTATCCGACTGCCTCTTTTCAGCAGTGCAGTCGGAAAAAATTCCGCATGTCAGCAGCGTGAGCGCCGATAGAAGCGCTGCGAGCATCTTCTTCATTTCGTTCTCCTTTTCTGTCCCCTCTTCTCATTTGCCGCAGAAGTATTCGTATGTGCGCCGCAGTCCCTCGGCGAGCGTTGTGGCGGGGCGCCAGTCGAGGCCGCGGCGGGCGCGGCTGTTCGAGAGCATCGACTTGTAGATGTCGCCCTCGCGCTCCGCGCCGTACTTCGGGACGATCTCGCGTCCGCAGATCTCAGCGAGGAGCGACACGAGCTCGCGAAGGCTCGTCTCCGTCTGCGTCGAGAGGTTGTAAGCGGCGTTCACTTCCTCGGTACGAAGCGCGGCCAAGATGCCCTCGGCGATGTCGCCCGCATAGACGAAGTCGCGCGTCTGCTCGCCGTCGCCGTAGATCGTGATGTCACGCCCCTCGGCCACAGCCTTGGCGAAGATGCTGATGACGCCGCCCTCGCCGCCGTCGCCCTGACGCTCGCCGTAGACGTTCGCAAAGCGCAGGACGACATACTCCATGCCGTAAATCTTACGATACATCTCAAGGTACTTCTCCACCGAGAGCTTCGACAGGCCGTAGAACGACATTGGCTCCGTCGGCTGCGCTTCGCGCACGGGCAGGTCGTCCTCCTTCACGTCGCCATAGGCGGCGGCGGTCGAAGCGAAGATGACGCGCTTGACGTTCGCCGCGCGCGCCGCTTCCAAGACATGCACCGTGCCCAAAAGATTTTCGCGCGTATCGAGAAGCGGATCTTTGATTGACGTGTCGACCATCGTCTGCGCCGCGAGGTGGACGATGGCGTCGAAAGCACCCGCCGCCACGACCTTCGGCAGCTCCTCGTCCAAGATGTCCATCTCGACGAGCTTCGCTTCGGGCGGCAAATTCTCGGCAAGCCCCGTCGACAAATTGTCGAGCGCCGTCACCTGCTCGCCCTTCGCGAGAAGATGACGCACGAGATGCGAGCCGATGAAGCCCGCGCCGCCGGTCACCAGTATATTCAAATGCAGCACCTCCTAAACAAAATGCAGCCATGCCGCATGATTCAGCGAACCCATTATAGCCCACTCATGCGGATGCGTCAAATCAGCTCGACATACCGCGCGACGGCGTCGCGCCAATCGGGCAGGCGCGAGAAGCCCGCCTCATCGAGGCATTTCTTCGACAGGCGCGAATTCTTGGGCCGCTTCGCCTTCGTCGGATACTCCTCCGTCTTGATCGCACGCACGCGCGTCTTCTTTCCCGCACAGCGAAGAGCCTCTGCTGCAAGTTCCGCCCACGAGCATGTGCCCTCGTTCGTCGCATGGTAGACGCCGTACTTTCGCGTCACAATCATATCGGCGAGCAGACGCGCGAGGTCGCGCGTGTACGTCGGCGAGCCGATCTGGTCGCCGACGACGGAAAGCTCCTCGTGTGTCTCGGCAAGGCGCAGCATCGTCTTGATGAAGTTCTTGCCGTTTTCGCCGAAGACCCACGAGATGCGCACGATGAACAGCTCTTCGAGCGCTTCTCGCGCCGCCTCTTCGCCGAGAAGCTTCGACTCGCCGTAGACGTTGCACGGCGCTTTCTCGTCCTCCGGCTCGTAGAAGTCCTCGCCCGTGCCGGGAAATACGTAGTCCGTGCTGATGTAGAGGAACTTCGCGCCAATCTCCTTCGCGAGACGCGCGAGTTCCCCCGTCGCCGCCGCATTCACCTCGCGGCAAAGCTTCGGCTCGTCCTCTGCCTTGTCCACTGCCGTATACGCCGCGCAGTGGATGATCGCCGTCGGCCGATGCGCCTCGACGAAGCGGCGCATGGCCGCGAAGTCCGTCAAGGAGAAGTCGTTCCTCGATGCGCCCTTCGCTTCAATGCCGCGCGCGAGAAGCTCGCGCATGACGTCGAAGCCCAACTGTCCGCTCACGCCCGTGACAAGCACCTTCATAGAAATCCCCTTTCCCGATAGAGAGCATGCCTAGCTCGCGGCACACTCATTACTCCTGCCCCACATCGTCCGCGATCACGCGCACCGTGCGAAGCGAGGCGTCCGCCGCGCCCGTGACCTTGAGTCCCGCCGCCGCCATCGCCTCGATGTAGCGGCAGACCTCCGCCGTAAAGACCTCGCCCGTACAGATCACAGGGATGCCCGGCGGATAGAAGGCGATGGTCTCCTGCGCGATGCGCCCCGCCGCCTCGCGCAGGCGGCAGGGGACAGAGCTGCGATAGAACGCCTCGCGCGGGGGGATTGCCACAGGCGGAGCGGCGGGAAGGCGCACGGGTGCCTGCGCTTTTCTGCCATCGGGCGCAGCGGACGCGACTGCCGCCGCAGCGGGGGGCGCCGCTTGCGCCGTCCGGCTCTGGGCCAAAGAGCGCAATGCCGCTAAAAGCCTTCCTGCGCTTTCTTCCGTATCGGCATAGGTGAGGAGGAAGAGCACGTTTTGTGCATCGAAAAGCTCCGCCTCGATCTTGTGCTCATAGCGCAGGATATGCGCGGCCTCTGCGCCCGTCAAGCCGAGTCCCGTGACCGTCACCGTGAGCTTCAGCGGGTCGAGCGCGAATGCTCCTGCGCCTCCCATGCGCTCTTCGCCAAAAGAGAAGAGTCCGGGCGTGGCATTCACTTCGCGCCGCAGTTTCCGCGCCAGCCCCACGGCGCGAGCGAGATGCGCCGCACCCGCCTCTGCCATCTGCAGGCGAGCGATGTCGAGGGACGCCAGCAGCAGGTAGTTCGGGCTGGTCGTCGTCAGGAGGCTCATCGCCCGCTGCACGCGCTCTTTTTCGATGCGCTCCTCGCGGAGCAGCAGGAGCGACGCCTGCGTCATCGCGCCGAGGAGCTTGTGCGTGCTCTGCGCGACGAGGTCGGCGCCCGCCGCGATCGCCGACTCCGGCAAATCGTCGGAGAAGGCGAGATGCGCACCGTGCGCCTCGTCGACGAGGAGCGCCATGCCCGCCTCGTGCACGATCTCGGCGATGGCACGCACGTCGGAGGCGACGCCGTAATACGTCGGCGACACGAGCAGCAGCGCCTTCGCCTCAGGATGCAGACGGCACGCCTCGCGCACAGCCTCCGTACTAAGCCCGTGCGCGATGCCGAGCGCCTCGTCAATGATCGGCTCGATGTAGACGGGACGCGCATCGGCAAGAACGAGGCCGCCGAAAACGGAGCGATGCACGTTGCGTGGCACAAGCACGGCGTCGCCCGGCGAGAGCGCGGCCACGAGCATCGCATGGATCGCGCCCGTCGTGCCATTGACGGCGAAAAAGGCCGCATCCGCTCCATAGAGCGCGGCGGCGAGTTCCTGCGCCTCCTCGATGCAGCCTGTCGGTTCGTGCAGGTCGTCAAGCCCTTCCATCAGAGAGACCTCTTCTCGAAGTCCCGCCTCCGTCACGAGTTCGCGCAAGAGCGCATGCGTCCCCGCGCCCTGCTTGTGTCCGGGCGTATGAAAGGCGAGAGCGCCCGCTTCCCCGTACGCGCACATGGCGGCGGCGAGCGGCGCGCGTCTTTGTCTTTCGTCCGCCGTCACTTCTTCGCAGCCTTTTCGGGTGCAAGCACGTTCGGGCGGAACGGCATGCGCAGATGGATGCACGTTCCTTTGCCGATCTCCGAGATGATGTTGAGTTCCGCGCCGATGATGGCGGCGCGCTCCCTCATGCCGAGGAGTCCGTACTGGCCGTAAGCGTTCCTCGATATGGGATCGTTGACGTCGCGATCGTCGTCAAACTGCTCTTCCTCGCTCGGCACGGCATCCTCTTCTGCATCGGGATCGAAGCCCCTGCCCTCGTCCTTGACCGTGATGGCGAGCGCCGAAGCCGTGTAAAGAATGCGCACCTCCGCCTTCTTGACGCCCGCATGGCGGCTGACGTTGTTCAAAGATTCCTGCACGATGCGGAAGATGCTGACCTCGGCATACTTCGCGAGCTTCTGCTCCTCGCCCTCCACGGCGATGGAAGCATCGAGCATGCCGCGCTCGCGCATCTTGCTGATCAGTTGGCGCAAGGCCGGCTCAAGGCCGAGATCGTCGAGCGACATCGGGCGCATGTCGAAGATGATCTGGCGCATGTCCGTCAGGCAGCCGCGAATGTGCTGGCGAAGTTCCTGCAGACCGCGCTTCGCCTCCTCGGGATCGCGGTCGACCATGCGCTCGATGATAGACGCCTGAAAGATGAGATTCGCGATGTCCTGCGCCGGGCCGTCATGCAGCTCACGCGAAACGCGCAGGCGCTCCTCCTCCTGCGCCTTGATGATCTGCGCGCCGACGAACTTGCTCTTCTGCGCTTCCTCGATCTGCCAGACGACGCCGTTGATCTGATCGCTCAGATAACTCAAGACCGAGCCGATGCAGATCGCCAGATGCTCCGCCGTTTTCAAGATCTCCTTCAAACCGTGCAGGCGAAGCTCCAAAGCGTCGCGCTGCGCACGAAGCTGGCTCTCCTTTTCCCGCGCCACGCTCAGCTCGATCTGAATGTCCTTGACCGACTCGTAATGCTCGCGTATGCGCTCCTCGGAATAATTGTTGAAATCGCTGCTCGTCTCGGCGAGCTTCTTCTTCTCCTGCTGCTCGATTTCCGAAAGCTCGTCGACCTTCTCGATCGTCTGGCGCGTGAGTTCGCGCAGATCCTCAAGCGTGCGCCGGCTCGACTCGACCTCGCCGCGTGCCGCCTCGTAGATGTCGAAGATCTGCGTCTTGTTCGTCTCGATCGTGCTGACCGTGCTCTTCAGAATATTGTCCAGCGACTTGGCGCTGAGCTTGTCGATCTGAGCGTGAGGAACCTCCGATACGCTCTTCCCCTGCTCCATAAACATCGCCGCCCCCTTTTTCCATGAAAGATATTCATTTTATTATATAACAGACACGCGCCCTTGTTCAAGGTGTTTGATGCAAACAGTACGTTGGGGGGAGTGGCAAAATAAATTGACCCCATTTTCTCACCAGTTTACGCGGGGGATTTTTCTGTTGACAAAACATAAGAAACATATTACGATATCCGAGATATAACTAAAAGTTTTAGTAGAATGATAAGTGGAACAGGCGCCCTTCGGGGCTTAATAGGGAAGTCGGTAGAAGCCGACGCGGTCCCGCCACTGTAAGGACGAGCAACTTTGCCGCGATTGCCACTGGGGCGCTAGCCTTGGGAAGGCTGGCAGAGGAGCTATGACGCCGAGCCAGGAGAACTGCCTGTTTGACGCTCATCGATGAACCCGCGAGCGATGGGGAGAGGAGCATGGATTCACTGTGAAAAAGAAAAGCAAACGACTCTTATTGACAGCCTTGATGATGGGATGTTCCTTCGGCGCAGCGCATGACGCCTTCGCAGAGGAAGCAGCAAAAACGCCAGTCGAGGCGGAAGATTCAAGAAAACGCCGACAGCGAATATCATCTGCCCGATCTCACAGTTCTAGGAGATCGCAAGACCTTCCGCGGCGGCATGATCGAGAGGAAGAGTGCGACGGGCATTCTAGGAGGGAAAGATTCCTTGGAACTTCCCTTCAGTGTCACGACTGTCAGCCAGAAAGCGATTGAGACATTTTCCACGCCGCAGAGCGGCGTGATGGACACGCTCTCTCTCGTCCCTTCCGTACGTGCTTCTTCGAGCAAGAGCGTTCATTCCGTGACGATTCGCGGCTTCCAGCAAAACGGTTATTCCATGTACATCAACGGTATTCCCGGTGCGATGAGTTCGGGCAACCTGCCCTACTACTGGATTGAAAACGCTACCGTAGTCGCAGGGCCAAATCTCGGCGTCAACGGGACGAACATCTCCGATACGATCGGCGGCTCAATCAACTTCCAGTCGAAGAGGGCGCAAGCCAAGGACAATACAGATGTACGCCTCTCCTATAACGGCGGCAGATCGTTCGAGCAAGGCGTCGATGTCAGTCGGCGCTTCGGTGCGGACAAGGCGTTCGGACTGCGCGTCGCGGCCAACCACATCGGCGGTGAAACGGTGCAGGAGGACAAGAATCTCAAACAGGACAACATCTTCGTGAACTTCGATCATCAGGGAAAACGCTCAACGACGAACTTGATGCTCGGATACAGCCGCATCAAGTACGAGGGCGGCGGTGACGGCTTCAGTGTGGGCAATCTGACAGTGCTGCCCAAGGCGCCCGATGCGAGCAAAAGCTACACGCCGTCTTGGCTCTACCATACATACAAGGACACATGGATCATCCTCAACCACGAGCAAAAGCTCAACGATCATGTAACGGCATATATCAATTTCGGACACCATAAGTTCGATTATGACAAATATTATGAAGGCACGCCTAAACTGACCTCGAACGATGGTGATTTCACGATCAATGCCGAATATTGGCCGCTCGGTCATACGCGTATCTATTTCGGCACAGGTCTGCGCGGCGATTTTCAGACAGGAGATGTCAAGCACGAATACATCATCGGCTTCGACAAGAACTGGGTCAACCGTTTCTCGGGCGGCGGCAATCTTTGGAGCGGCACAGGCAATCTCTATCGCAACAATTCGTGGGCAAGCGTGCCGCTGCCTGATTATCAGCCGCCGCTGCAGTTCAAGCAGCAGATGACGGGCTATCATCTCGTAGATACGATGAAGTTCATGGATGATCGCCTGCAGCTTACGCTGGGTCTGCACGGGCATAAATCGAGCTATACGAGAGTCGGTCAGAAGCGCCAGGATTCCGACGCGACGTGCCCGATATTCGCCTTGAGCTACAAATTCACGCCGGAAGTCATGGGCTACGTCAGCCACAGTGAGTCATTCAACGCCGGGACGCTCGTCTCTGGCGCTTCTTACAAAAACAAGGGTGAAGTCTTGCCGCCTGCAAAGACGAAACAGGATGAACTCGGCGTGAAGATCAAGAAGGGGGATTTCGTCAACACGCTGAGCCTCTTCAAGATTCGCAAAGCAAATACGATCGATGTCATGCGTCCCGACGGAAAGTATCGTCTCAACGACGGCGAACAGGAAAACACAGGATTTGAATGGGCGTTCACAGGGAAGATCGGCAAGCGCCTCGATCTGGTCGGCGGCATGATGTATCTCGATGCCAAGCAGTCGAAAACGAAGGACGGCGCGAACGACGGCAAAGCCGTCGGCGGTACGTCGAAATTCTCCGGTACGATCGGCGCCGTTTATCATGTCGATCCGGCATGGTCTCTGATCGGGCGAGTTTCGTATCTCGGAAGAGCCGACATCAAGAACGAGACTCTCAGCGTGCCCGCTTCATGGAAGGTCGATCTCGGCGCTTCTTATGAAACGAAGATGGGAACGACCCCTGTCACGCTGACCTTGATGTGCTACAACGTGACAGGCAAGGACTACTGGATTCCCGTCGCAGGATCGGATGGCTTGCAGCTGAGTGCGCCGCGCTCGGTGTCGTTCGCAGCGAATTTCGAAATCTGATAGTAAGGACAGGCAAACGGATTTCTGCGTTTGCCTGTCTTCGTCGTGCGGTTTTGAAGGCTGACGGAGGGATGAGACCATGATGCTGGAAAAGCTCAAGACGATGGGGACGATGCAGATTCTTCTGCTGTTCCTGCCGCTGCAATTGCTCGTCGCATGGTGGGGAGTCTCGTCTGGCCTGACGGATATTTCCATGTCCGCCATTTGGGGGATGCTCACGGGAAATGGCGACGATGCGCTCACTGCAAGCATCCTCTATGAGCTTCGTCTGCCGCGCGTGCTCCTCGCACTTTGCGTGGGCATGGGACTGACCTTGTCCGGGCTCATCATGCAGGCGATCGTGCAGAATCCATTGGCTGATCCTTATGTCCTGGGCGTATCTTCAGGCGCATATTTCGGCACGGCGGCGGGCCTCTTCCTCGGACTGGGCTCTCTGTTCGGTGCGATCGGCATCGGTGCTTGCTCGTTTGCAGGTGCGCTTTTTGTCTCCGCCCTCGTCATCGGTTTTGCACGTCGAGAGAATGGCGATTTGTCTAATCTTCTCCTGGGAGGCTTGGCGATGGGACTCGTCTTCTCGTCGCTCGCAGGCTTTTTCGTCTACAAAGCCAGCGACACGGAGGGCATGGAGTCCATAACCTTCTGGCTCATGGGCAGCGTGGCAAACGCCTCCTTGGCTCAGGCGCTCGTCCTATGCGTCGTCGTCGTCGCGATATTCCTTTACTTCATGACGCAGAGCCGTGTACTGAACATCCTCCTCTTGGGACGCGATACGGCGATCACCTTGGGTGTCAATGCCAAGGATCACTTGACGAAATACTTGCTCTGCAACGGCCTTTTGGTTGGCCTCATCGTCTACAACGCAGGCATGATCGGCTTCATCGGCCTCGTGCTTCCGCATATCGTACGCAGCCTTTTGGGCGCCGACCATCGCCTACTGCTGCCCGCAGCGGTCATGCTCGGCGGCATGACCGCCGTCCTTCTGGATCTCCTTTCACGCTCGCTCATTCCGATTCCCGGCGTGGAAATCCCCTTGGGCGTGATGTTTGCGCTTATTGGCGCACCGCTCTTTATCTACCTCGTGTTCAGGCAAAGATATAGCGTCTTCATGTAAGGCAAGCGGATTGAAATTCATGGAGACTGTGAACGACTGCCGTATAGGATGGCCTCCTCTATGAAAGAACAAAACAAAAACATCATATTGTATGCGACGATCGCCGTCCTGCTTCTGCTCCTGCCATTGGCGGCCATGACGCGCGGCATCGTCAATGTGGACTTCCATGAGGTTGTGCTGTTTCTCGTCGATCCGACGAATCCACAGATTGCCCCCATTCATGCAGATGTCTTGGCGTACATGCGCGCACCGCGCTTCGTCCTGGCGCTTTTGGCAGGCGGTACGCTCGCCGTTACAGGCGCCGTCATGCAAGCGCTCTTTCGCAATCCGCTGGCAGATCCGTATTTCTTGGGCATTTCTTCTGGCGCAGCACTGGGCGCTGTCCTGATGATGAGCGCGAACATCACGGTGCTTGCAGGATTCTCCTCCGTGCCGCTGGGAGCCTTCATCGGCGCGGGACTCTCGACCTTCCTCGTGCTGTGGCTCACACACCGCTATGGAGAGGGCAAGTCCTTCATGACCTTGATTGCAGGACTGGGCATCCATGCCGTTTGCAGTGCCGCCATCAGCCTCATCATCTCTCTTGCTCCCAATTCGCGCACGGTGGCGAACATCTCCTACTGGCTGCTCGGCAGTCTGGAGCGCAGCGGCTGGGATAAGAACCTCTATCTCGCCAGCATTGCCTTGCCGATCATCGTCTTTTTCCTGTTACGCACACGCATACTGAATCTGATGCTCCTCGGCGATATCGAAGCGAGCACGCTTGGCTATCGCTTGGAGAAGAGTCGCAGCCGGTATATCTTCCTATGCGCCATGGCGGTGGCCATGGTCGTCTACAACGCCGGAATCATCGGCTTCGTCGGCCTGGCAGTGCCTCACATCGCGCGATTGCTCGTGGGCAGCAGCTACGAGCGGCTTTTGCCGGTATGCGTCGCCTTGGGCGCAGGCTTCCTCGCGTGGGCAGATGTTTTCAGCCGTTTGGCGTTGGAGAACGGCGATATGCCGATCGGCATTATCGTCAGCCTGCTCGGCAGCCCGATTTTCCTGCATCTTCTATTGAAGAGAAAGCGCGTCTGACTCATGAAGAAAACATCATGGTATGCTGTCATCCTGAACGCAGTCTGCGCTTTCTTCCTCGGCTGCTCCTTTGCAGGGGAAGAAAGCGCTCCAACGGAGGGTGTTCCTGTGCGCGTGGAGAATCTGCGCATCGACAATTACTTCGTACAAGGGAAGAATGTGCAGATATTCACCGAAGTGCCCAAGCGCGTCCTCGTCGTCGGCGACAATGAGACGGAGACGTTGATCGAGCTTGGCGCGGCTTCCTCGATCCTTCTGGCTGCAGCAAACAACGACGGCCCTTTCCCTATGAAGGAAGAAAATGCCCGCATTTTAGAAACCCTGCCACGCGCCATAAATCAACAGCTTCATATGGAATATGTCATGCAGGCACGCCCCGATCTCATCATCGGGAATCAATACTGCTTTACGCGGAATAGTTTGGGCAGCACAGACTACTGGAACGCACACGGCGTAAAAACGCTTGTCAATCTGAGCAGTTCACAGCCGAGGCGACACTACATCAAGGAAACTGTGGCACAGGAGATGGAAAGCATCCGAGACTACGGACGTATTTTCCACGCAGAATCCGCCGCCGAGCACATCGTACAAGAAACCTACGACTGTATTGATGAAATCAACGAAAAAGCACAAGGATATCCCAAGCCGCGCGTCATGCTGATCGAGCTTATGAGCACGTTCGTTTCGTACGACAAAAGCAAGCTCGCGGGCAACATGGCGGAACAGATCGGTGCCGAAGCGATCGAGACACCTGCCGTCATCACATTTGAGCACATCGCGAAGGAAGATCCCGACGTACTGATGGTCATCTGCAGCCACGCCGAGTACGGCGCATGCCTGCAGCAGATCTATGAGCATCCAGGCCTGCAGCATACGAAATGCGTGCAAAACCGTCGTATCTACAGCATCCCGCTCAACTATACCTACGGCCCGCTCTGCCATACTGTCGACGGCATAAAGATGATGGCAAAAGCCTTTTACCCAGGGATTGCGATAGAATAAGCTGCACGCGCAAACGTCCATTTTGTGAACATTGTGCGCCGCCCTTACATGAAACCGATCGATCCGTCTGCGTCCTTCGCTCTTAACTTCTTGAGGTTTCACGCTAAAGCGGCAGCAATTTCCTCTTGGATCTCACCAGTCTATTATATAGGGCAGTATCGTTTCAAAGGAAAATACGCTATAATAAGAACAGTGGAGACTATAGGAAAAGAGGAGGTCTTGAACATGTGGAAAAAATGGACGTTTTCCTTTCTCGCGCTTGCGCTCTGCGCATTCCTGGGAGCAACTGTACCCGCCGAAGCGGCGGCCAAGGAGAAGCCCGCGCGCGTGGAACTCGTGATGGTGCTCGACAAGAGCGGCTCGATGTCGGGTCTGGAGTCGGACACGATCGGCGGCTTCAATTCCATGATCGAGAAGGAGAAGAAGCTCGACGCGAAGGTCAATGTCACGACGGTGCTCTTCAACGACGAGATCGATACGATCTATGATCGCGAAGACATCCAGCGCATCAAGCCGCTGACGGACAAGGAGTACGAGGTCGGCGGCACGACGGCGCTTTTGGACGCCGTAGGCTCGACGATCCTCAAGGTCGCACGCACGGAGGGCGTTGAGAACAAGGATACGAAGGTCGTCTTCGTAATCATCACGGACGGCTTGGAGAACGCCAGCGAGGAGTTCACGCAGGAGAAGGTCAAAAAGATGATTTCCGACAAGCAGGAGAAAGCGGGCTGGGATTTCATCTATCTCGGCGCGAACATCGACGCAGCGAAGGAAGCGGCGAGCATCGGCGTCAACCAGAAGAACGCCGTGACCTACCGCAACACGAAATCGGGCGTGCGCAGGAACTTCGACGCCGTCAGCGCCTATGTGGCGGAAGCTGTAGCCGATCCGAGCGCGGAGAGCGGCAGCTGGAAGGAGCATGTGGAAAAGGACGAGACGCAGGACTGACGCGCTCGCATGGAAAAGCCCCGAAGCCATCACGCGATGGCCTCGGGGCTTTTTGGTGTCGGGAAATCCGCCTAATGCTCATATTCGACAAGCGCATTTTTGAGGATGCCTTTTAAAAAGGAGTCCCTTCCTTTACGTAGGGCTAAAATCCTAATTTTAACAAAAGCATGCAAAAGCAGACAATATCCGCTAGGAAAAAAGCCCGACTTATGATAAACTACACGCAGAAACGTCTGCTTCGCGGACATCGTGCGCCGCCTTGCAGAAACCTGGCCGATCGGTCTGCGCCTTCGGCGTGTGACTTCTTAGGGTTTCATTATAAGATGTAGTGTACAAGTGCGGTTGATACTTTTGGAAGCCGTCGTGAAGAACGATTGCAAGCTATGGAAAAGGGTATCATATCTTTTGGAAGGAACGATGCGAATGAAGATGCAGGATGCAGAGAAAATGCGGCACAGGCCTTTTGTCGCAAAGCGATGCGGGCGTCTGTCCTTTGCCGTCACGCTCGCTTTGTTCAGCGCTGTGCTCGCCCCCTTTTGCGCTGAAGCGGGAACGGTTTCAAATACGGCGGGCGATGAGCAGCGTGCCATGATGCGTGCGGCGGCGGGCGAAGCGCCGATGATGGGTGCGAGCGCCGTCGACGTGCCGAAGACCGAGGGAGCGGAGGCGACCGCCTCGCCGGACGTGACGCGAGCGGGCGTGGAAGCCCCTGCGCCGCGGCAGGCAGAGCAGCAGGCACAGGAGCGCGCGATCCTCGTGCGCCGCTACACGTTCTCGGGCGAGAACCCCGTGACGGACGAGGAGCTTCGCACTCTGCTCCAAGACCACAAGCTTAAGTATGCGACTCTCGCCGATCTTGAGGAGCAGGCAAACGAGGTCACGAAGTACCTGCGCGCAAAGGGCTACTTCGTCGCCTTCGCCTATCTGGCGCCGCAGGAATTTACGGACGGCGCCGTCGACTTCACGATCGTGCCTGGGCACTACGATAAAATCATCGTAAACAATAACTCCTATTTGACGGAAAGTGCCATTCGCCGCGAGATGGGTATTTCCTCGGGCGAACTTGTGAAGAAAGCGCCGCTCAATCGCGGCGTCTGGCTGACGAACGATCTCTCGCGCGTTGAAGCGCGCACGCAGATCAAGGCGGGCAGCCGTCAAGGCACGTCGGACATCGTCATTGACGTCAAGAATAAGGGCAATCGCATGTGGGGCTACGTCGGTCTTGACAATGGCGGCTATCGCTACACGGGACGCTACCAGTACAGCGCCTTTCTTAACTACGCAAGCCCGTTTCGCGAGGGCGACCTCTTCTCTGTCGGCGGCATCGTATCGAACGGCGGCATGTGGTCGGGATCGGCTTCCTACTCGACGCCGCTCGCCAAGCAGGGCGAGCGTGTCGGCGTCAGCTACGCACGCTCGCACTATGCGCTGGGCGGCGACTTCTCCGCACTCGACTACACAGGCGCCTCGGAGACCGTGAGCCTCTGGTGGCAGCACAACTTCCGACGCGGCCGCGACTTCAACCTCTATGGCACGCTGCGCTTCGACTGGAAGGATCTTGAGGACGAAGCGAAGGGCATGTCGTACAAGAACCCTAAACATGCGCACAACTGGGTCGTCGGCATCAACGGCGACAACCTCGATCATATATGGACGGGCGGGCGCAATACCTTTTCACTGAACTATACGCTGGGCGATCTTTCGATCGACGAGGAGCGCCAGCGGCAGTACGACGCTGTGACTGCACGGACGGCAGGGCATTTCGGCAAGTGGAACCTGAACCTGACGCGCCTGCAGCACATAGACGACCGTCTCTCGCTCTACCTTTCGTACAGCCGCCAGTGGGCGAACAAGAACCTCGATTCCTCGGAGAAATTCTCGCTCGGCGGGCCTTACGGCGTACGCGCCTACCCCGTCGGCGAAGCGTCGGGGGACGACGGCTGGCGCTGGACTTCGGAGCTTCGCTGGAACTTGCCGACGCGCGAGGGCGACGAAAACTCCTGGCAGCTGATCGCCTTCGTCGACGGCGGTCATGTAGGACTCTACCACGACGGCTGGTCGGGCTATACAGGGCCGCAGAGCCGCAGCCTCTACGGCGCGGGCGTCGGCGTGAATTGGAGCAATCAGGCGAACTGGGTCGCGCATCTGCACTACGCTTGGAAGATCGGCCGTGAAGAGGCGACTTCCGACACGGATCGCAGCGGCAGGTTCTGGTTCCAACTGTATAAATTCTTCTAAAACGCTAATAGAGAATCGGGCGGTCTGCATGGCTTGACCTCTCGGACGTTCAAGGGAAACGCTGATAAAATGAGGTCGCCCAGATGTGTGAAGATGGGTGGCTGAATTTATCAG
>ERZ773008.928-NODE-928-length-21020-cov-4.137133_pt1 | contig 21020 bp, 16 predicted proteins | sample MGYA00580664_ERZ773008 | MGnify/ENA primary metagenome ERZ773008 (study PRJEB29015, sample SAMEA2738016) | human oral metagenome | biome: human oral; feature: human-associated habitat; material: dental | place: China | collected 2048 ... | reverse complement strand
GCGGGCCAGCTGGCGCGACCATTCCACGCCGGCATGGCCCGCGTTCAGAAAGTCGTCGTTGGAGCGCGTGACGGCTTCCAGCAGCGAAGGCTCCAGCAATGCGTGCACTTCGAGCAGTTGCTGGCCGTCGGGCACGCGCGCGGCCACCCAGGCGGCGGGCGGCGGGGTGAGGCCGCGCTGGCCCAGCCAGGCCCACAGCGCCGGGTTTTGGCGCTCCAGGTAGTGGTCAAACAGGGCGTCGCGCCGCATGCGCAGGCAGTTTTTGCTGGCCCGGCCTGACGCGCCGCCGGACACGCGCAGGCTTTCCAGCGCGGTGCAGCCCGCGCTTTGCGCCGGGGCCGCTTGCACGATGACCAGCGCCAGCCAGCGCCCTTCGGCGTCGCGCAGCCCCACGGCGCGCGTGGCGGCGCGGGCCACGGGCACGGGCATTTCGCCTGCCAGCCACGGGGCGTTTTCAGCGCCCAGATCGCGCCACTGCCCCACGCTGGCGGGGTAAACGGTGATGCGCGGCGCGGCGCTGGCGGCGGAGCTGGCGCTGCCTTGCGCCGTGGCGGGCGTGGCGTGGCTGGCCGCGCGGTGGGCGCATCCGGCAGCGGCCAGGGCGGCGATGAGTGACAGGCCAAGGCAGAGGCGGTGGACGTGTTTCATGGAGTCGGGAGCCTTTTCAGGAAGGGAGGTGGGAGAAGCGGCAGCTTCAAAAAAGAGAGCGGGTTGCGCTGATTGGACGGGGGCTTGCGGGCGATTTCATCATGAATGCTGCTGCTGGAAAAAGCGCTCCACGGCTTCGATCAGCGCCTGCTGGTTCACATTGGCCTGGCCGCCTGCCGTGCGCGCGGCCACGTCTTGCATGAGCGCCAGCAGCGTCTGGCGGTGGTAGGCGGTGAATTTGCCGCTGCTTTTTTGCAGCACGGCGGGCACTTCCGGCGTGGCCAGCGGGTGCGCGCGCAGCAGGTGGGCGCTGGCCAGCCACAGGTCTTGCGCGTCTTTTTCCTGCATGCCCAGGCGCTGCGCCAGCAGCGCTTGCGTGGCGGCGCGGCGCTCTTCGGTCTGCGGCCCGGCGCATTCGGCCACGGCCAGCGCCAGCACGCCGGCCACGTCCACGGGGTGCTCCAGCGCGTAAAGGGGCGAGAGGCTGACTTTCTTTTGCCAGGCGCGGCGGCGAAAGAAGGTGAGCGGGTTGAGCCAGCCTACGTCGATGCCCAGGCGTTTGAGTCCCTCGGCCACAAAAATCAGGGCCGTCAAAAGGCCCAGCAGCTGCATCAGAAATCCCATGAAAACTCCCTGAAAAAAGATAATCGGCGGCCTGATGAATACCCACGACACCCAGCCCCACGATGCCCGCGCGCCGCGCTGGAAGCCCAGCGTCACCGTGGCCGCCGTGATCGAACGCGAAGGCCGCTACTTGCTGGTGGAGGAGCATACCCGCGCGGGTCTGCGCCTGAACACGCCCGCCGGCCATCTGGAGCCAGGCGAAACGCCCCAGCAAGGCGCCGTGCGCGAGGCGCTGGAAGAAACCGGCCACCTTTTTGCGCCGCAGGCGCTGCTGGGCATTTACCTGGCCGCCTCGCCGGATGCGCAAGGCGTGCCCACCACCTGGGTGCGCCTGGCTTTTTGCGGCACGGCGCAGGCGCTGGATCCGCTGCCCGCGCTGGACGAAGGCATCGTGCGCGCCTTGTGGATGACGCCCGATGAAATCGCCGCCACGCAGCAGCGCCACCGCAGCCCGCTGGTGTGGCGCTGCGTGCGGGACCACTTGCGCGGCCAGCGCCTGCCGCTGGATGCCATTTACACCGACGCCACTGCGCTGCGCCTGCCTTGAAGCGCCGTTTCAGCCGCTATTCGATTTCTGTCATGTCCCGCACCCATCACCGTGTTGTCGTCGGCCTTTCCGGCGGCGTGGATTCCGCCGTCACCGCCTGGCTGCTCAAGCAGGCCGGGCACGAAGTCATTGGCATCTTCATGAAAAACTGGGAAGACGACGATGACAGCGAGCACTGCACCAGCCGCCAGGACTTTCTGGACGCCGCCGCCGTGGCCGACGTGATCGGCATCGACATCGAGCACGTCAATTTCGCCGCCGAATACAAAGACCGCGTTTTTGCCGAATTCCTGCGCGAATACCAGGCCGGCCGCACGCCCAACCCTGACGTGCTGTGCAACGCCGAAATCAAGTTCAAGGCCTTTCTGGACCACGCCATGCGCCTGGGCGCCGAAAAAATCGCCACCGGCCACTACGCCCGCCAGCGCCTGAACCCCGCCACGGGCCGCCACGAGCTGCTCAAGGGCGCCGATCCGGCCAAAGACCAAAGCTACTTTCTGCACCGCCTCACGCAAGCGCAGCTTTCCCGCGCGCTCTTTCCCGTGGGCGATTTGCGCAAAAGCGACGTGCGCCGCATCGCCGCCGAAGCCGGGCTGCCCAACGCCAAAAAGAAAGACTCCACCGGCATTTGCTTCATCGGCGAGCGGCCCTTTCGCGAATTTCTGGGCCGCTACCTGCAAACACGCCCCGGCCCCATCAAGACGAGCCAGGGCCGCACCATCGGCCAGCACATGGGCCTGAGCTTCTACACCCTGGGCCAGCGGCAGGGCCTGGGCATCGGCGGCATCAAGGAAAAAGGCGCGCCGCGCGGCGGCGGCGACCACGCCCCCTGGTTTGTCGCCCGCAAGGACATGGCCGCCAACACCCTCTACGCCGTGCAGGGCCACGACCACCCCTGGCTGCTTTCCGAAAGCCTGACGTTCGGCGACGCTTCATGGATCGCTGGCGAGCCGCCCCCTTTGGCCGCTTTCTCTGCCAAAACCCGCTACCGCCAGCAAGACGCCGCCTGCACGCTGCAAGCGGGCAGCGCGCCAGACACCTTTTGCCTGCGCTTTGCCCAGCCCCAATGGGCCGTCACGCCCGGCCAAAGCGCCGTGCTGTATGACGGCCCGGTGTGCCTGGGCGGCGGCATCATCTTGTGAAGGGCCTTGCGGGCCGCCTCTCGCCTGCCAGACTTCATCAAAAAGAAGAGCAAATTCAAAGGGTGTGAAATGCCGCTTTGCGCAGTTCCCACTAGGACATATTGCTATTGATACAAGAGCGAAATAGCGGCGCGCCAGCCGCCTTGCGCCGCCCCATGGCGGCTCGCTGCGGCCCCTGCTTCTTCCCCCTTTGCGGCCAGCCGCTTTTGCTGACGCCGCTGACACAATAAGCGGCCCATTCCCCAAACCCCAAAGCGTTTTTTCCAGGAGGCTTTCACATGACCCCCATTGAACTGCTGACCACCCGCCGCTCCGTCAAAAAACTGGGGCTGCCCGCGCCCAGCGCCGCGCACATTGAAAACATGCTGCAAGCGGCCACGCAAGTGCCTGACCACGGGCAGCTCACGCCCTGGCGCTTTGTGGTCATGGCTGGCGAAGCGGCGCAGGCGCGGCTGGAGCGCGCGCTGCTGCAAGCCGCGCAAACGCTGGGGCTGGGCGAGGAAGGCGAAGCCAAGGCCCGCCAGATCAGCCACATGGCCCCGCTGATGATTGGCGTGGTGGCCGCCCCGCGCCTGGAAAGCAGCCGCCCCAAGCCGGAGTGGGAGCAGCACCTGAGCGCGGCCTGCGCGGCCTATGCCATCCAGCTGGCGGCCAAGGCGCAAGGTTTTGACAACGCCTGGATCACCGGCCCCTGGGTGGGCAGCTCTCCGCTGCGCCAAGCCTTTGGCTGCGCCGCCACCGACAAGATCATTGCCCTGCTGGCCATTGGCACGGCCGCTGATCCGCTGGCCGGGCCGAAAAACACCGATCTGACCCGCTTCGTGCAGCACTGGTGAAAGCCGCCCGTGCGCCTCTGCCATCGGCGTATCAGACATCAAAAAGACTGCCAGCGCCCGTGAACTGGGCGCTGGCAGCGATCATTTTCAAAGCGAACCGCCTCTTTTAAAGGACTCCATCCCATGCCAGAGCTGCGTTTTTCCGACCTCTGCGCCCAAGGCCGTGTCAAGGGCAAGCGCGTGTTCATCCGCTGCGACCTGAACGCGCCGCTGAACGAAGCGCGCGAAATCACCGAAGACACCCGCATCCGCGCCAGCGTGCCCGCCATCCGCATGGCGCTGGAGGCGGGCGCGGCCGTCATGGTCACGTCGCACCTGGGCCGCCCCAAGGAGGGCGAACTCACCGCCGCCGATTCGCTGGCCCCCATCGCCCGGCGGCTGGGCGAGCTGCTGGGCCGCGACGTGCCGCTGATCAGCAACTGGACCGATGGCGTGCAGGTGCAGCCCGGCCAGCTTGTGCTGCTGGAAAACTGCCGCGTGAACCGGGGCGAGAAAAAAAACGACGAAGCGCTGGCCCGCAAGATGGCCGCGCTGTGCGACATCTACGTGAATGACGCCTTCGGCACCGCCCACCGCGCCGAGGCCACCACCTACGGCATCGCGCAATTTGCCCCCGTGGCCTGCGCCGGGCCGCTGCTGGCCGCCGAGATGGATGCCATTGCCCGCGCGCTGGCCCAGCCGCGCCGCCCGCTGGCGGCCATCGTGGGCGGCAGCAAGGTAAGCACCAAGCTCACCATCCTCAAGGCGCTGGCGCAAAAGGTGGATCAGCTCATCGTCGGCGGCGGCATCGCCAACACGTTCATGCTGGCAGCGGGCCTGCCCATCGGCAAAAGCCTGGCCGAGCCAGACCTGGCAGACGAAGCCCGCGCCGTCATGGCCGAGATGAAGGCGCGCGGCGCCGAAGTGCCCATTCCCGCCGATGTCGTCACCGCCAAAACCTTCAGCGCCGACGCCAAGGCTGAAACCAAGCGCGCGCAGGATGTGGCTGAAGACGATTTGATTCTGGACATTGGCCCCGAGACCGCACAAAAACTGGCCGCGCAGCTCAAGGCCGCCGGCACCATTGTGTGGAACGGCCCCGTGGGCGTGTTCGAGCTGCCCGCGTTTGAAAACGGCACCCGCTGCATTGCCCAGGCCATCGCCAGCAGCAGCGCTTTCAGCATTGCCGGCGGCGGCGACACGCTGGCGGCCATCGCCAAATACGGCATAGCGCCAGACGTGGGCTACATCTCCACAGGCGGCGGCGCCTTTCTGGAAATGCTGGAAGGCAAAACCCTGCCCGCCATCGAAATCCTGCAAAAGCGCGCCACGGCCTGAAAACCCGCTCACGAAAACCTGATCGCAGTCTGGTCAGCAGGACGGAAGGCAAGGCAGCGTGCTTCCGCACCACCGGCAAGCAGCTTATTTCGCTTCTCTATTCATAGCATGAGGTCCTGCTGGAAACTGCGGGAAACGATATTTCCGCCCCTTGAATTTGCTCCTGTTTTTGATGCAATCTGCGCCCGAGACGGCGCAAGCCGGAGGGTTTCGGCTCTGGCGCAGTTTCCAGCATTGGTCCAGGACGCCGCCAATGAGCAGGCGCTGATTGATTCGCCATCGTGCGTACACACCAGCAGCAGTGCCGGGATGAAAACAAGGCGCCCAGAGCATCGGGCACTGCCTGACTGAGCGCCAGATTCACGCTTGCGCTTCAGAAAACCCCGCTCCCCGCTGGCTTTCACCTTACGCCAGGCAGACGCACAACTTGGAGAGCGCCGACGCATTCCGACCAGGCGAGCAGGCAAAACGGCTATTGCCGACAAGGCTCGTGACGTGCGCAGCAGAGTCATTGGAACCTTGCTGACTACAGGCACGGAAGTGGTTCCATCGTGCGGCAAAGAGCAGCGTGAATATGACGTGGATCTTTACAAGGCACACCACGCCATCGAGAACTTCTTTGAACCTGTTCAGAGTCTGCCCGTGAGGGGTGAACGTGCGGATCAGGATGGGCCGAAAGGCGCAAACCGCAGATGGGCCTCGTAGCCCGCCAAGGATTTGCAACGCTACAGGCTGCCCGGGTCCGCGCTTTCCGCTCCCACAGGCAAACCTTGAACAGGCTCTTTGCACGCCTGATGCAGCGGCGGATCACTGTCACTCGCTACGACAAAGCATCTCGCAACCAACTGCCTCGGCGTTATTCATCTCGTTTCCGCCATCAATTGGATGATGTGATGGAACGATTCAGGGCATTCCGCCATGAATAAAACAGCAAGATGCCGTATGTGGCGGTGTGTTCGCATGCAACCTTCACTGCCCACGCCTTGCGCGCCTGATGCGCTCCCGCCGTCTCTTTCGGGCGGGCTTTGAACAGAGCCATTCAAGCTGGCGCAGCACAGCAGCGGTCAATGACCCGCTTCACCAGCGCGTCTGGCGCACCGCGCACGATGGCTTGGCCGAGGCCATCGACCAGCACAAAGCGGATTTCGCCCGCCAACGTCTTCTTGTCCAGCCGCATCAGCTCCAGATAGCGGCCTGCGTTATCGGCGGTATTCAGCACAGGGCCGTGCACGGGCAGGCCCGCCGCCGCGATGATCGCTGTCAGGCGCTGAACAAAGGCTGCATCCGCCAAGCCCAGCTCCTGCGAAAGCATGGCCGCCATGACCATGCCCGCGCCCACGGCCTCGCCATGCAGCCACGCGCCGTAGCCCATGCCAGCCTCAATGGCATGGCCGAAGGTATGTCCGAAATTGAGAATGGCGCGCAAACCCGCCTCCCGCTCGTCAGCGCCCACCACTTGCGCCTTAATTTCACAGCTGCGCCTGACGGCATGGGCCAGCTCTTGAGGCTCGCAGGCGCGCAATGCGGGCAGATGCGCCTCGACCCAATCAAGGAAAGCCATGTCGGCAATCGGGCCATATTTGATGACTTCAGCCAGACCAGCGGAAAGCTCGCGCGCAGGCAGGGTTTTGATTGCATCCAGATCGCACACAACCCTTTGCGGCTGATAGAACGCGCCAATCATGTTTTTGCCCAGCGGGTGGTTGATGGCCGTTTTCCCACCCACAGACGAGTCCACCTGCGCCAGCAGCGTAGTTGGCACCTGCACGAAAGGCACGCCACGCATATAGCAGGCTGCGGCAAAGCCTGTGATGTCGCCTACCACGCCGCCGCCCAAAGCGTAAAGCGTAGTTTTGCGGTCTGCCCCCTGTTGAAGCAAGGCGTCAAAAATCAGATTCAGCGTTTGCCAATTCTTGTAAGCCTCGCCATCAGGCAGCGCCAGGATTTGCACACTGGCATGGCGGCCAGATAGCGTCTGCGCCAGCCTGCGGGCATACAGTGGCGCTACTGTTTCATTACTCACGATCAGCGCGCGCCCATTGCCTGCAACCTCTGGCGCCGCGCCAAATGCATCAGCGCAATCAAGCAGCCCTGCGCCAATCAGAATGGAATAACTGCGCTCACCCAGCGCAATAGAAACATGCTGCGTATTCATGCCAAGTCTTTTTCACAGAGATAAGCGCAGACATACTGGCCTGCCAGAAAACTACTGCGGCAATGCGAATCCAAAAGAATCACAAGACTTATGCCACAAATAGCTGAAAATGCGCCCCTGAATTTCAACAGAATTTATATTATCCAGAAGACCAATAACAGCCGCGTATTCAAAACCAACAGTCTAGCTGCCAATCTTGCAATGATTGCTACAGCATTTAAGAAAATCGCTTCAGCCTGTCTCGCTGCCTGGCAATGATTTGCACATCAAATCAAGTTGCATTATCACACGGCTCACCAGCAAAGCCGGAGAAGAGCTGCAAGCGTCAAATGTGAAATCAGCCACTTCCTTATACAGCGGCTCGCGCTCTTCATATAAATCCTGCAAACGTGCCATGGGATCCGCCACTTGAAGCAAGGGCCGCTTTGTATCGTTTCGCAATCGCCTCATCAACTGTTCCGGTGAAGCGCGCAAATACACCACCGCCCCTCGTTCGCGCATTCGCTGGCGGTTTCCGCTTCGAAGCACCGCGCCCCCCCCTGTTGCCAACACGCAGCTCCCCTGCATGGTCAATTCATCAATCACCCGTTCTTCAAAATCTCTGAACGTCTTTTCTCCTTCACGTGCAAAAAATGCTCTGATCGTCTCACCCAGGCGGGACTCAATAACCTGATCAGAATCAAAAAAAGGCAACTCACGCCTTCGCGCAAGTTGCCTCCCAATCGTTGACTTGCCAGAACCTGGCAAGCCAACGAGTATCACTCGCTCCATCATGGAGTTGGGGAAGGGGTCGGAGTTGGTGTCGGAGTTGCAACAGCGCAAGAGGCTTGACCAACACCATAGGGGCTAATTTCGCCAGGGGGCAGTTTAGTTTCCTGATTTACATCGGAAAGCAAAGCTACCAAATATTCGCCTGGCGTAGCATTCCTGGATTCTGAACCACCCACCTGAGCTGTAGCCACAATTCGCATCGCTGCCCAACTAGCGTAACGCTTGGCATACTTTGTATAAAAATAAGCAAAGCCATTCGAATCGGTCGTCACAGTAATTGTGCTACCACCATTTGACAGAATGGTTCCATCTGCAGTGGCAGGAATAAGATTGGCAACAAAACCAGGTTTCAGCCCCAGAATTTCAGGAACCCAATTTGGCTCTCCATTATCCCGAACACCATTGAAGTTGATATCTTCATTAGGGATATCTCCTGTAGCAAACAAGTCACGCGAATGTACAGCCTGCCACACCTTACCATTCCAGCAACGGCGGCCTTGTGCGTAAGCAAATGGCTCAATTCGCAATGTAACAGGAGTAGACGCTTGAGATACACCTGCGGAATTAGTAACATAGACCGAGTGCATCTTGCGATACATGGTATCACCATCAATCGAGGCAATAACTGTACTATCACCTAAAGCAATGGAAAGACCATCTCCGCCAACCGTCAGCGTCGTTTCGCCATTTATGTGCGAAGCGCCGCCTCCCAAAGCAGCACGAATCCTTACTTGGTCAGACCCCGTGCCGCGTGGCCCAGCGTAAAAAGTATTTTTCGCACGACCTTGCTCATTGGTTTTAACCGAAGTCGCAGCCAAACGTCCGCCGCTTAGATCCGCCAGTACTGTGAAATACACAGGTGTATTAGCAACCGGATTGCCCCGATCGTCCAGCAGCAATGCATCAATGACTGCTGAATTACCAGAACTCGCTGTACTTGTCTGAATAGCATTGGGATTGGCCTGGACAATTAGCCGGCTTGGGGATAACGCCATAAATTGCGCGGTCAAGGTGCCTACTCCTTGCAAGCTTCCTGAAGTGACTTCCGCCTTGATGTTCGTCGTACCCGCATCAGTTGAAAGCACGTACCCTTCCGCATAACCAGCGGCATTGGTTTTAATTATCTTTGATGAAACAGCAGGGACAGTAGTGGGGTCAGGTGTACAAACCGTGGCGCCCGCATCAACAATACATCCTCGCGTCGTACTGAAAAGGACCTCTGTTCCCGATGCAACGGGCGACTGATTGCCATTCATCACACGAACGACAACCCGGTTGGCCTGGTTCAAGTGCCAATAAGGCGACTCAGTGGTCAATTGAATAACGGCGCTGCCAACAGATATATCCAGATAACGCGATGTATTTTCGGCATTCAGGCCGTCCGCAACCAGGCGAACACTTCCCGCAGCCGTTGGCTTGTATTTGAACGTCGCAATGCCGTTACTCCCGGTCTGAACGGAAGCCACCTGCGCCTGCGATCCCCCTTGCTGAGCGGTGATAGTTACGCCAGCATTGGATACAGTTTCCCCGGCCGCGTCACGAACATTGACCGTGTATTCACCTTCCTGATTGACACCCAATGAGGTATCACCACTCAAAGCCACCGTCGTGCCTTCGACTTTGAGATCAATTTTTTTGCTGGCACCTTTGGCCGCCACCGTCACGCCAAATGAACGATTCAAGGCGTTATCTGTCTTGGGCGGTGTCAACTCCGCCGTCGCGATCCCTTTGTCATTTGTCTTTGTCACAGGACTCAACGAGCCATATTCCGTCTTGAACGCCACAGGAAAATTAGGAATGGCAACGTTACCGGAATCTTTGACAATGGCTGTAATCGTAATAGCCGCGCCAGCCCCTCCCGTCGGGATCGACGCTGCACTGGAATACACATCCACGCTGCTTGCCGAACGGGCAGTCGTACCACCACCAGAATTGTTGTCCCGCGGATTGGTGCCAGGATCTCCCCCGCCGCCGCCACAGGCCGCAACCAGCATGGCTACGCCAGCGCATGCGACCGCGTGCCTCAGAAAATGCAAATGTCTCATCTCATGTTGCTCCAAAAAAAATTATCGAAGGGCAGTTTGATCAGAAATAATCTTTGGTGTTATAAACACCAGTATCTCTTCCTTCCGCGAGGAACGAGTGCGATTCTTGAACAGATTACCAACCACCGGAATATCACCCAGCAAAGGAACTTTGGCAACACTGTCCTTTTCCGTCAATTCAAATATACCGCCAATCACAACGGTACCGCCATTTTCAACCAGCACCTGTGTTTTGACGCGTTTTGTATCAATTGACATTGCGCCTGCCACAACAGTTCCCGGGCTATCTTTATTAACAGCCAGATCCAGAATGATGCTGCCTTCTGGAGTAATTTGAGGAGTGACCTCCAGACTCAGGACGGCTTTCTTGAACTGAACGGATGTCGCACCATTCTGCGCAGACTCCTGATACGCGAATTCAGTACCTTGCTCAATAATTGCCTTCACCTGATTGGCAGTTACCACTCTCGGGCTTGAAACGACTTTGCCTTGCCCATCCGCTTCCATGGCCGACAGCTCGAGGTTCAGGAAGCGGTTAGCAGCCGCACTGAAAAGAGACAAGGCAAACGTAGCAGGAGCACTGCCATCAACAGCGCTGGCTGGCAAATTCAGGAATTGCGTTGTCGAAGTATTCAACATACTTGACTCCCCTTCCCCCGTCGTCGCGGAAACCGCGTTGTAGGAGCCTCCCAAAGCAACACGATTGTTGCCGCGCACTCTATAACCGGGATCGCCGCCGCGTACCCCTCGCAAATCGGACCCGCCCAATTTGACGCCAAGCGAACGGCCGAATGAATCGCTGGCTTCGACAATCCGGGCTTCAATCAACACCTGCCGCACCGCCACATCGAGCTTGGCGATCATTTCCTGAACTTGGGCCAAGCGCGACGGTATGTCAGAGACAAAAATCTGGTTGGTTCGAGGCTCAGCAATAACGCTTCCCCGGGAACTCAAGATTCTCGATGTATTTCCACCTTGGTTGTTGCTATTGCGCGTCAGCTGCTCAGCTATATCCGCCGCCTTTGCATAGTTCAATTGAAAGGATTGCGTGCGAAGCGGCTCTAAATCCTGTATAGCCGCCTGCGCCTCAAGTTCTGCTTTTTCTTTCGCGGCCAGCTCATCCTTCGGTGCAATCTGAAGCACGTTGCCGTTTTTCTTCATTCCCAGGCCCTTGGCCTGCAGAATAATGTCAAGCGCTTGATCCCATGGTACATCCTTCAGACGCAGCGTCACGTTGCCTGCAACAGAATCGGATGTCACAACATTGAAATTCGTGAAATCCGCAATAACTTGAAGCAGCGAACGAACCTCAATGTTTTGGAAATTCAGAGAAAGCTTTTCTCCGCGATAGCCTCCCCCCTGGGCCAATTTTCCATCATCAGTTTTCTGCTGACGAATTTCTACAACCAGCTGATTATCGCTTTGATAGGCTGAATGTTCCCATTGTCCCTTAGGCTCAATTGTCATGCGTACGTGGTCTCCGCTCTGAACCGCGCTAATCATCTGAACCGGAGTACCAAAATCAGACACATCCAGCTTTCGGCGCAATCCTTCAGGAAGGCTGGTTTTCAGGAACTCCACAACCAGCTTGTCTCCCTGCTGACGAATATCGACCCCAACCTGATTGCTATCCAAATCAATAACAACCCTTCCCGCATTCTCCACGCCGCGTCTAAAGTCAATATTTTTCAGTGGAGCCACACTTGTATTTCTGCTTTCAGAAAAAACCGTGCTTCCTCCTTTCTCCGAAGACGCCGCTTCAGAAGCGGGTGCTAGCGACACCAGCAAAGAATTCCCATCAATCACCGACTTATAAGGTGTTGCCCGCTTGAGATTCAGAACAACGCGGGTTCGGTCATTTGCCTGAACAACATTGACTCCCTTTACATTGCCTTGATTGATTCCAACATTTGTATGTCCCATGCCATTACGAACGCCGGGGAAATCCAAGGCAATCCGTGCTGGCGATTGCACTGCAAAGCCATCGGGCACAGCCTTCAATGGTTCAGAGAAATCGATGCGAACCACATCAACCCCCCCTTGGATGGAGCTGGAAACCGCTTCAATTTGGGGATCAGCATATACCGCTGAGAAAAATCCCACCATTACGCTTGCAACAATTGCATCGCGCGCCGAATTTCTAATATACCGCATGACCTTGATCATTTATCGCTCTCCTGCAATTGCATTACTGTAATCTTCTCTATCCATTCGCCCAGAGAATCCTGGACAATTTCACGCAAAGTAATCTGCCCTTCATCAATAGCCATGATCTTCCCATAATCCTGACCAAGATGATTCCCCGGAACAACCTGATAAAGAAGATTGTCCACCTTTACCAACCCAACAATACGACCGCCTTTTGTCAAACTGCCTACCATGACAATGGTATCGAGCGGATAATTTTCTAAAGGTTCTTTAGCTCTCTTTTCTTCTGCCGCAATCAAAAGCGCTCCTGCATTCTGCGCTTTGTCTTTTTGCAAAGCCACCGTTAACCGACTCATATTGAATGGGTCTGCCGCTTCACTTTCCTTGTACTTGGCCGCCACAAACTGTTTAGGCTCGCTAATCGGCGTGACCTTTGGAACAACAGACCGTCGCTCCTGGTCCATCCATTGCCTCAACTCTTCCTGGTAGGAGGCTGCACATCCGACAACGCCCAGCACACACAAGGACAACAGACCAATAATTTCAGATTTTCTGACAATCATTTCTTGTCCTTCTTCTGTTTTGCCTGACGCTGAGCCTCTATTTCCTTTTCATCCAGATAACGGAAAGTCTTTGCAGTGGCCTCAAGCATCAATTCTCCCGTCCCGGAACCATTATCTTTCGCAGGATTCATGGTTATATTATTGAGGGTAACGATTCGGGACAAATTCGCTACATCCGCAGCAAAGTTGGCTACATCATGGAATTTCCCCGACCCCTTGATAGAAATAGGCAGCTCCGCATAATAATCCTGAACCACGACTTGATTTGGACGAAACAAATTGACCTGCAATCCCCTGGCATATCCCGCTTGGCTGATATCAGAGAGCAATGCATCCATTTCAGCCTCGCTTGGAAGCTGCCGTTCCAATAAGGCAACGTACTGTTGAACTTCTTCCAGCTGCTGCTTCAGCGCATCCAGGTTCACTGCCTTTGCAACTTTCGTTTTGTATTCTTGCCGCAGTGTTTCTTCTTTTTGACGCGCCGCATCAAGCTCCGCCATGGCATCCTGCACAAAGAAGAACCATACCACCGCCGCCGTCAGCACTACCACCAGCAGACACAACGCATATCGGGGAATTGCTGGCCATAGCCCCGGATCCCGCATGTCAAGATTCTGGAACTGGTCACCGATTCGTCCAATTGATTCATTGAGATTTTTTTTATCTTTCGCAGCCACTTGCTCACCTCAATCATTTGCCATTGGTTTCTGCCTTGCTTTCAGCGCTACCCAGCTGCGCACGGACCGTAAAGTTATAGACCCTGCGCTTGTCCGTCTTGCTCAATGACAAATCACCGGCCACCACTTCGATCAATTCAGGCTGCCTGACCCATTCTGTATTGCGCGTGAGGTTCCTCAGCAGTTCGGAAACGCGCTCACTCGACTGGGCAGCCCCCCCTATCAGCACGCTACGCCCCTCCTGTTTGATGGATTTCAGGTACATGCCTTCTGGCAGTTGCTGGACCAATTCATTGAACAAATGAACAGGAAGATTGCGATCCGCCTGCAAGGTCTCGACTGCTCGCTGCCTCGCTTTCAAAGCGTCAATCTCATTTTGCAGATTGGCGATCTCCTTGATCTCGGCATCCAGTTTCTGGTTTTCACTGATCAGAAACTGATTTCGGCCCTCCTGCATTTCAATCTGGCCTTGATACCACATATAAATGACACCACCGATCGCTGCGCCAACGGCTGCTGAAACAAGCAGAGCCACATTAAAAGCCTGACGCGCCTTCTTGCGTGCAATTTCGCGGTGCGGAAGCAGGTTAATCAAAATCATGACGCAAGCCCCCTCAGCGCAAGCCCGCATGCCGTCAGATACGACGCAGCTTCTCTTGCCATTTTTCCTTTGTTGACGCTCCGGCTAATGTTCATTCCATCAAATGGATTGACTACCTGACATTGAACAGAGGCGTGTTGCGCAATAGTTTCAGCCAAACCGGGCAGTGACGCCGTTCCTCCCGCGAGAAAAATTGCATCCACACGATTATGAGGCGTGCTGGTGAAAAAGAATTTCAGTGCTCGTTCAACTTCGATTGCCAGCGTTTCGACAAAAGGCTGCAACACGGCGCTTGCATAATCTTCAGGCAATTCGCCACTGCGCTTCTTGGCTTCTGCCTCCTCAAAGGTGAAACCGTATTGACGAACCAGCATTTGAGTCAGCTGTGCACCGCCAAAAACCTGATCCCGTTCATAAATCAGTTCATTGTTGCGCAATACCTGCATCGACGCCAAGGTCGCGCCGATTTCAAACAGAACGACCAGCGAATCTCTGCCGCGGCCAGGCAACCTCTCGATCAGGCGATTGACCGCTATTCGCGACGCGTTGGTTTCCACGTCAATCACGATAGGTTCAAGCCCCGCAGCCTCCGCCAGGCCTCGGCAGTCTTCCACTTTTTCCTTGCGGGCGGCTGCGATCATGACGTCCACATCGCCAGCCGAAGCCTGGCTAGGCCCTATGACGCAAAAGTCCAGGCTCACTTCATCCAGGGAGAAAGGGATGTACTGATTGGCTTCTGACTCAACATAGACCTCCAGTTCCCGCTCGCCCAGCCCTGCCGGAAGAACAATTTTCTTGGTGATGACCACCGAAGCCGGGAGGGCCATGGAAACGCGCTTGGCTTTGGTGCCGCTTTTGCGCACCACGCGCCGGACGGCCTCGACCACTTCATCGAATTTCTCGATGTTGCCGTCGGTGATCCAGCCGCGCTCAAGCGGCTCAATGGCGCAGTGCTCCAAAGAGAAAGAACCCGGGCGGCCTTGCGTCAGCTCAACCAGCTTGACGCTGGACGCACTGATGTCCAAGCCCGCCACCGGCGCAGACTTTGTGCTGATCAGGGAATCAAAAAAACTCAAGAGGACACCTCGTTGCTTTGTATTTCTGAAGGTGAAATTCCTTACGAATTCGCTCAAATCCTAGCAGCAAACCCATCGCCAAGGAAAGAAAAGCCGCCTGTTCGCCCCTACAAAGTGTTGCCAAGAACTAACAAATGCAACCTTCGCTCACGCTCTGTTCTCGGCAGCTCACGCACGGCTACAGATCGCGCCAAAAGGGCGTTGCGCAGGTTGATAGACTGGCAGGCTTGCTGCGCAAGGCCGTGCGCTGATGGTCGCATGAAACCTTGCTTTTCCCAGACAGGGGCGGCGTCAAACGTTAAAAAAACCCGCAATTTGTGAACAAAACCACACCTTCCCGTGCTGGCGACGCCACGCCGCCGATGACGCGCCGCGTTCTGAAATTCTGTGCTGGCATTCTGATCACGCTGGCAGCCATGGCGGCCAGCGCGGCTTTTGTGCTCGGCATCGCCTTTGCCTTGGCCTACTCCAATCTGCCAGACATCTCCGAGCTGCTGAACTATTACCCCAAGCAGCCCTTGCGCGTGTACAGCGCCGATGGCGATCTGATCGGCGAGTTCGGCGAAGAGCGCCGCAGCATGGTGCCCGTCAATGACATTCCCAAAGTGATGCGCGATGCCGTGGTGGCCATTGAAGATGCGCGCTTTTACCAGCATGGCGGCGTGGACTACATCGGCGTTTTGCGCGCCGCTCTCGCCAACTTGCGCCGCGTCAAAAGCCAGGGCGCTTCCACCATCACCATGCAGGTGGCGCGCAACGCCTACCTCAGCCCGGAAAAGTCCTACACCCGCAAGCTCTACGAGATGCTGCTCACCTACAAGCTCGAGCAGCAGCTCACCAAAGACCAGATTCTTGAGATCTATATGAACCAGATCTATCTGGGCAACCGCTCCTACGGCTTTGCGGCAGCGGCCGAAACCTACTTCGGCAAGCCCCTGCAAGACATCTCGCTGGCTGAAGCGGCCATGCTGGCCGGGCTGCCGCAAGCGCCTTCGGCCAACAACCCCATCAGCAATCTGCCGCGTGCGCGCATCCGCCAGCATTACATCCTGGACCGCATGGCCGCCCACCATTTCATCACGCAGGCCGAAGCGGATGAAGCCAAAAAAGAGCCGCTGAACATCCGCCCCCCCGTCAAGCCCACCACGATACCTGCCGAGTACGCCGCCGAAATGGCCCGCCAGCTCATCTACGCCCAGTACGGCGATGAAACCTACACGCGCGGGCTGAACGTGTACACCACCATCCAGAGCCGCGAGCAAAGCGCCGCCTACACCGCCGTACGCGACGGCATCATGAACTACGAGCGCCGGCAGGTGTACCGGGGGCCTGAAAAATTCATCGACTTGCCGCAAGACGCCCAGGGCATCATGGACGCCGTGGACGACGCGCTTGACAGCCACCCCGACAACGGCGACCTGCTGGCCGCCGTCGTGCTGGAAGCCTCGCCCAAAAAAGTCATCGTTCTGCCCCGCAGCGGCAGCCTCATCGAAATCACTGGCAACGGCCTGCGCCCGGCGCAATCGGGCCTTTCGCCCAAGGCGCGGCCCGCCGTGCGCATCCGTCCTGGCGCCATCATCCGCATCATGCAGGTGGGCAAGGAATGGCACATCACGCAGCAGCCTGAAGTGGAAAGCGCGCTGGTGGCGCTTGATCCGCGCACCGGCGCCATCGAGGCCATGGTGGGCGGCTTCGACTTCGCCAAAAACAAGTTCAACCACGCCACGCAAGCCTGGCGCCAGCCCGGCTCCAGCTTCAAGCCCTTCATCTACTCCGCCGGGCTGGAAGCGGGCATGTCGCCGGCCACTGTCATCAATGACACCCCTTTGTATTTCGACGCCAGCGTCACCGGCGGCAAGCCCTGGGAGCCAAAAAACTATGACGGCTCCTTTGAAGGCCCGATGACCATGCGCCGCGCGTTGATGCGCTCCAAGAACATGGTCTCCATCCGCATCCTGCAAGCCGTCACCCCGCAAGTGGGGCAAGAGTGGGTCACGCGCTTTGGCTTTGACGCCGACAAGCAGCCGCCCTATCTGCCCATGGCGCTCGGCTCCGGCTCCGTCACCCCGCTGCAAATGGCCGCCGCTTTTGCCGTCTTTGCCAATGGCGGGCATCTCGTGCAGCCCTACCTCATCACCCGCATCACCGACAGCAATGGCCGCACTCTCGTCGAAACGCCTGCGCCCGAGCTGACGGAAGAAAACCGCGTCATCAGCGCCCGCAACGCCTTCATCACCGGCACCATGCTGCAAGACGTGGCCCGCGCCGGCACCGCCGCCCGCGCCCAAAGCACGCTCAAACGCAGCGATCTCTACGGCAAAACCGGCACCACCAATGACGCCGTGGACGCCTGGTTCGTCGGCTACCAGCCCACCCTCGTGGCCGCCGTGTGGATGGGCTACGACCAGCCGCGCAACCTGGGCAGCCGCGAAACCGGCGGCGGCCTGAGCCTGCCCATCTGGATTGACTTCATGCGCACCGCCCTAAGCGGCGTGCCCGTGGCGCAAGTCAAGCCGCCCGAAGGCGTGACCCGCTCCAGCGGCGACTGGACCTACACCGAATACGCCAACGGCTCCGGCATCACCCACCTGGACGGCGCAGGGCAGGAAAGCGACTCCTTCCTGGACGATGACGACGACGGTGCCAGCCAGCCCGCCACAGGCGCGCCCCGGACTGAGCGCAACCGCATCCTCGATCTGTTCCAGAACTGAGCTTGGCGCGAAGGCAGGCGCAAGAGAACGAAGGAAAGAGCAGCTCCCGCGTCCTCCTGCTGGCTGGCCGCACGGCGGCATCCCGACCGGCAATCGCCATGCGCGGCCACGGCGCATGCGCTGCATCGGCCCGCCTCACGCCTGTTTCAGGCTGGCCGCGCTTCCTCGCCGGCACATTTCCAGCACATTTCTGGCGTGCTCCCGGCGCACTCGCCGCCGCCCTGAATCAGCTCCTCTATTCATAGCATGAAGTCCTAGTGAAAACTGCGCAAACGCCGTTTTAGACCTGTTGAATTTGCTCCTCTTTTAATAAACCTGCCGCCCCCGCAGAGATATCGCCCCGCCCCTCAAACCGCCGATTTCCCTGCCGCCATGAAACAGAAAAGGGCGCTCCAAGCGCCCTTTGCCTTTGCGGAAAGCAGCTCACAGTCTGCCCGCGAGGAGCAGCAGATCAGAACGGCTGCAAGGAGCGAACCGCCCAGGTCCGCGCTTTTGCCCCCACGCAGCAGACTGCGAACGGGGCCTCACGGCTGCAGCCAGGCATTCACCCGCCGCACGTAGGCGGCAGGGTCGGCGGGCATTTGCCCTTCGGCCAGCAGGGCCTGGTCAAAGAGGATGTGCGCCAGATCGCCAAAGCGCCCGTCGTTGCCCTCCAGGCCCGCAAGGCGCTGGACCAGCGGATGGGCGGGGTTGATTTCCAGCACGGGCTTGACATCGGGCACGCTCTGACCGGCCTGGCGCAGCAGGCGCGCCATTTGCAGGCTCATGCCGCCATCTTCGGCCACCAGGCAGGCGGGCGAGTCCACCAGGCGGGCCGTGGCGCGCACGTCGGCGGTTTCGTCCTTGAGGGCTTCTTTCAGGCGGGCAATCAGCGGGGCGGCGGCGGCATGGGCTTGGTCGGCGGCTTTCTTTTCGGCCTCGTTTTGCAAATCGCCCAAATCCACCGCGCCGCGCGCCACAGACTGCATGGGCGTGCCGTCAAACGCCTGCACGAAGTTCATGGCCCATTCGTCCACGCGGTCGCTCATGAGCAGCACTTCGATGCCTTTTTGGCGGAACAGCTCCAGCTGCGGGCTGCTTTGCGCGGCAGCGGGCGTTTCGGCGGTGAGGTAGTAAATGGCCTTCTGGCCCTCTTTCATGCGCGCCTTGTAATCGGCCAGGCTGGTGCTGGCGTGCGTGGTGGAGGCGTAGCGCGCCAGGCCCAGCAGGCGGTCGCGCTGGGCAGCGTCTTCGCCCAGCCCTTCCTTGAGCACGGCGCCAAAAGCGCGCCAGAAAACGGCGTATTTGCCGCCTTCGGGCTGCGGGTTTTCCGGCTGGCCTGCTTCTTTGGCTTCTTCCGCCCTGCCCTCTTGCACCTTGGCGTCCGCCGGGCTTGGCTCCGTACTTTCCTTGGCCAGCTCTTCCAGCATGGACAGCACGCGGCGCGTGTTGCCTTCGCGGATGGCTTTGACGTCGCGGCTTTGCTGGAGCAGCTCGCGGCTGACGTTCAGCGGCAAATCGGCCGAATCCACCACGCCTTTGACAAAGCGCAGATAGCGCGGCAGCAGCTGCTCGGCGTCGTCCATGATGAACACGCGCCGCACATAGAGCTTGATGCCGGTTTTCTGCGTGCGGTCCCACAAGTCTTGCGTGGCGTGCTGCGGGATGTAGAGCAGCTGCGTGTATTCGGCGTTGCCTTCCACGCGGTTGTGGCTCCAGGCCAGCGGCGGCTGCCAGTCGTGCGCCAAGTGTTTGTAGAAGTCTTCGTATTGCGCGTCGGTGATGTCTTTGCGCGGGCGCGCCCACAGGGCCGTGGCCTGGTTCACGGTTTCCCACTCGCCGGTTTTCACCATGCGGCCGGGCTGGCCTTCTTGCGGGCTGTCTTCCCACTTTTCGCCTTCCATCTGAATGGGCAGGTCGATGTGGTCGGCGTACTTGGCGATCAGCTCGCGCAAGCGCCAGCCGTCGGCAAATTCCAGCGCGTCTTCGCGCAAGTGCAGCGTCACGCTCGTGCCGCGCTCTTCGCGGGTGATGGGCGCCACTTCAAAGTCGCCCGCGCCTTCGCTGCTCCAGCGCACGCCCTGCTCCGGCGGCAGGCCCGCGCGGCGCGATTCAACCGTGATGCGATCGGCCACGATGAAGCCCGCGTAAAAGCCCACGCCAAACTGGCCTATCAGCTGCGCGTCCTGCTTTTGGTCGCCCGAGAGGCGGCTCATGAATTCGCGCGTGCCGCTTTTGGCGATGGTGCCCAGATTGGCCACGGCCTCTTGCCCGCTCATGCCGATGCCGGTATCTGCCACCGTGAGCGTGCGCGCGGCCTTGTCAAAGCTGATGCGCACGCGCAAATCAGGCTGGCCGCCATACAGGCTGGCGTCCGACAGCGCCTCAAAGCGCAGCTTGTCGCACGCGTCCGAAGCGTTGGAAATCAGCTCGCGCAAGAAGATTTCGCGGTTGGAGTAAAGCGAGTGAGTGACCAGGTGCAGCAGCTGCGCCACTTCAGCCTGAAAAGCGTGCTTCTGGGGATTTGAGGAATCTGCGGTGCTCATGCGTTCTTTCTCATCAAAAAAACAATGCCGCCGCACATAAGGCCGCCACTGGCGGCTTCAAGGCTGAACGGCCGCACGCAAGACCCGCGCAGCTGATGCTTGCAAAGCTGCCCTCAGAACAGGCTCTCTGGCTGGTATTTCAGCCTGGCGGCATCAAAAACAAGAGCAAATTCAAGGCATCGAAATACGGCTTTGCGCACATTCCACTAGGACATCATGCTATGGATAAAGAAGCGAAAGACAGCCATCTATCCAGTGCCCGTACCCACATCCTGCTCTTTCCGCCCTCTCAGTCAGGCTTTGGACAGGTCCCCGGCGCGCGCGACCGTCAAAGCAGAAAGCAGCAGGCGCAAAAAAAGCGCACCGCAAGCGGTGCGCCTTGCCGTGGCCGGGGTTGTCCGGGCAACCGCGCCAATCAGCTCAGGCCCTGGGCCTTCAGGTCTTCGTAGCCGCCCTGGTTGGTCACGTTCTTGTAGCCCAGCTCGCGCATGATTTGCTCGGCCTGGCCGGAGCGGCGGCCGCTGCGGCAATACAAATGCACGGCAGCATTTTTGTCGGGCACGGCGGACTGAATGCGCTCGGCAAACTCCTGCAAGGGAATGTTGGCCGCGTCTTTCAGGTGGCCTTGGCCGTA
>ERZ773008.926-NODE-926-length-21031-cov-2.643450_pt1 | contig 21031 bp, 20 predicted proteins | sample MGYA00580664_ERZ773008 | MGnify/ENA primary metagenome ERZ773008 (study PRJEB29015, sample SAMEA2738016) | human oral metagenome | biome: human oral; feature: human-associated habitat; material: dental | place: China | collected 2048 ... | reverse complement strand
GTTCAAGACTTTTCCGCCCGCCACGCTCTACCAAACTGCTCTTTTTCTTGGATTTTTTGGCAGTTTGGCAGATCATCACCAGCCACACAGCCGACACGCTCTATCAAACCACCCACCCCCACAAAGCATGTATACCGTCACGCCCCAAAACACCCCATTTTCAGACCTCAGCGTATACACATTTCACACCATCCCCTGCATGTCAGCACCGTTCACAAACCGCCCGGGCGCCACATCCATGAAACGCTCACCCCAACCCATTGACAGCAGTGCACCACTGTTACTATTGTGACTACTGTTAATTAAAGTTTTTCTTGTTGAGCTTGGGGTCAGCAGCAACGCAGAAGCCTCGGTAAACACCAGAAACACCAGACCCAACTCCACAACGAACGCCTCCACGAGACCTGAAAGAACCTGCACATGACCACGATGTTCGCTTCACGTATCAGCCGTCGCAGCCTGCTCAAGGCAGCCGCTTTCACCATCACCGCTGGTGCCCTCACTACCGCAACCGCACCGTTTGCCAAAGCAGAGCCTGGCACGATCGTCGGAACTGTCATTGATTTCGCGGCTGGCGTTCCAGATGCTCAGGCCGTCAAGGATGGTGGCTTCCTTGGCGCTGTGCGCTACGTGTCGCAGCGCCGCCCCGGCGCGGAGTGGATGCTGGGCAAGCCTGTGACCAGGCAGGAAACTGATGCTATGGCGAATCTCGGCCTGAAAACTGCCAGTGTGTACCAGTTCGGCAAGGAGGAGACTGCGGATTGGAAACAGGGCGCGGAGGGTGCTCGTGTCCACGCCCCGCAGGCGATTGAGCTTCATCGTGCCGCTGGTGGCCCGACTGGCCGCCCGATCTACGTCGCCATTGATGACAACCCCACCCGCGAGCAGTACGACAACCAGATCCGTCCCTACCTGCAGACATTCCGCACACTGCTGTCTGACGCGGGTTACTCTATGGGCATCTACGGCAACTACAACACCATCAACTGGGCGATTCAGGATGGCCTGGGCGAGTTCTTCTGGCAACACGATTGGGGTTCTGAGGGCCAGATCCACCCGCAGGTGACTATTCACCAGAAGGCCGGCTGGCAGGAGAGCGTCGGCGGCGTGACGGTGGATGTGAATAACGTGTACGCCAAAGACTGGGGTCAGTGGGCTCCCGGCGATGCTAACGGGGCGCAACCGACGACAACTGCTACCCACAACAACGGTCCCACAGCAGCAAACCTATCCTCTTCGGCACTGAATTTGACACCACAGCAGTTGCAGCAGCTTCGTGAAATTCCGGCGTTCCACAACCTGACGGTGAATAACCTGACACCGCAGCAGATCACGGAGATCACCCGCGTGGTGCAGTCCTTCTCCGCTGCTTAATCCCCATTTCGCATAATCCGCCGCAGTAGCCTCCCTTTCCATCGCCCGAATATCTGCCAGCAGGCTTCAATCAGCGCTGCCCCACCAACACCCACGCCGATGGCCTCCAGCATGAGTCCGTGGTTGGAGTTGTCCAGTAAAAGCAGGGATCCAAGCGCGGGCACGCTGAATAGCACGACGTAGAACCCGATGGCCACAGCCAGCAGCACGATTTTCCACCATTGGTAGGGCCTGGCCACGATGCACAGTACCCAGAGCGCCATGATGAGCAGCACCGCGAGGGTGGCGGTGCTGGCTTGCTGCCTCACCTCTATAGCAGCACCAACACCGGGGTTGACCCAAATCCAGAACAGCACAGTCAGGCCGCCGATAATGGCCCCTGAGGGGAGAGCGAGCCGCAGCACCCGGCCAACAAATCCCGGTCGGGCGCGTTCGTGGTTGGGGGCAAGGCTCAGTATGAAAGCGGGAATTCCGATGGTGAACCAGCCAACCATGGTCACGTGAATGGGTTGGAAGGGGAAGCTCACGCCCCAGATCGCCACAATGAGCGCCATGAGCGCTGAGTACACGGTTTTGGTGAGAAAGAGGTTGGCTACGCGTTCGATGTTGCCGATTACGCGCCGCCCTTCCCCCACCACGTGAGGCAAAGCGGAAAACCCGTTGTCGAGCAGCACGAGTTGCGCCACAGAGCGCGTCGCCGGGGAACCAGCCCCCATGGACACACCAATATTGGCATCTTTGAGCGCAAGCACATCGTTGACGCCGTCGCCAGTCATGGCGACTGTGCTGCCTGTTTGTTGGAGGGCATGCACAATGTCGCGTTTTTGTTCAGGGGTCACACGCCCGAACACCCGCCCGTTCACTACTGCCTCCCGGAAGGCGAGGGGGTCGCTGGGGAGTGTGCGGGCGTCGATAGGCGGATCAACGATGCCGAGTTGGTGTGCCACGGCCCCAACGGAGGTCGCGTGGTCACCCGATACCACCTTGACCTCCACGTTTTCTTGCTCGAAGTAGTCGAGGGTGTCGGCGGCGTCGGGCCGCAGCTTCTGCCCCAAAACCACCAGCGCCACGGGTTCAATTGTCGACGCCCCGTCACCCGCCGCCAGCAGCAGCACCCGCAGTCCGCGTTCTTCCAGAGGCTGGGCCTGTTCCAGCGTTTCCGAACCTGCTGGCAGCAGCACATCGGGCGCGCCGAGCACCCAGTCTCCTAGCTCGACAAGCGACACCCCGGACCATTTGCGGGCCGAGTCGAAGGCCACACAATCCAGCACTTCGTCGCCGAAGTCCCCGTCACCAACGCCTTCCGCAATGGCGTGGAGCGTGTCGTTGGGCCGGTTGTCCGCAGCAACAAATCCCTGCAACACGCGGTGCACAGTGTCAAGGCTGGTGTCACCAAGGAGTTGGATGTGTTCCAGTTCCATGCGGTTTTCGGTCAGAGTTCCGGTTTTGTCGGTGCACACCACGTTGACTCGCGCGAGTCCTTCGATGGCAGGTAACTCGTTGATCAGGGCGTTTCGTCGGCCCAGTCGAACAACGCCGACGGCGAAGGCGATGGAGGTCATGAGCACCAGCCCCTCGGGCACCATCGGCACGAGCGCGGCGACCATGGACAGCAGGGCGTCGCGAAGCGGCGCGCCGGTGCGGCTGAGCTGTGTCCATATGGTGAGTATGCCGGTGGGAACCAACAGATAGGTGATCAATTGCAGGATGCTGTTGATGCCCGCCTGCAGGCGTGAGTCGGTGAGTTGGAAGCGCCCGGCCTCCGCGATCAGCCGTGCAGCGTAGGCATCGTCACCGATGGCGGTGGCCTGGTAGGTTCCCTGACCAGAGGACACAAACGACCCCGAGAACACGGCGTCACCTGGTTTTTTAAGCACCGGGTCCGACTCACCGGTAAGCAGGGATTCATCCACCATGAGGCCGTCGGCAGAGCGCACCACCCCATCCACCACCAGCTGGTCGCCGCTGCCCAAATCAATGAGGTCATCCAGCACCAGCTCATCCCGCAGCACCGATATATGTTCGCCCTCTCGTATCACCGTGGGTTTTGATTCCCCCACGATGGTCAGCCGGTCCAGAGTTCGTTTGGCCCGCAGTTCCTGGATTATGCCGATGCTTGAGTTCACCACAATAAGCAGCCCGAATGCCGCATTAATCCAAGACCCCGTAGACAGCACAATAATGAGCAACACTCCCAGCATCGCATTGATGCGGGTGAACACGTTACTACGGATAATGTCCACAGTCCGTCGCCCGGTACGGCGCACGGAATGGTTCACCAGCCCTTGAGATACCCGCGTATCGACGTCCTTCTGGCTCAGGCCGCCAGGACCTGTCACGCAGTCCTTGCGCTGCGGAACCGAAACACTCATGCAGCTAACTTTAGGTGAGCTTGACATATTCGGAGCAGCCACACCCGCAGGCACCCCTACTTACCACAATTCCCGTCACCTCACCTGCCCGTCACGTTATGGTGTAACAATGACTCACACCAGCGCGCACGATCTGATTAACAAGGTATTAGACCCCGATTCTTTCATCAGCTGGGACACACCCCCGGACTACGGCAGTATTTCACCCAGCTACGAGGCCGATCTCGCCCGAGCACGCGAAAAATCCGGCGTTGACGAGGCAGTTATCACCGGTGAAGGCACCGTAGGCGGCGTTCGAGTTGCCTTCGTTCTCAGCGAATTTTCCTTTCTTGGCGGTTCCATCGGCGCTGCCACCGCGCGCCGTATCATCGCAGGCATTCACCGCGCCACCGAGCTTGGCCTTCCCCTGCTTATCTCCCCCTCTTCGGGCGGGACACGCATGCAGGAAGGCAGCCCAGCATTCGCCATGATGGTCTCCATCACCACCGCTGTATACCGCCACAAAGACAAAAACCTGCCGTTCCTTGTATACCTGCGCAACCCCACCACCGGCGGAGTTCTGGCTTCCTGGGGATCGGCCGGGCATTTCACGTTCGCAGAACCCGGCGCGCTGCTAGGTTTCCTTGGTCCCCGTGTGGTGGAACTGACCACAGGCACTCCCATCCCGAAGGGCGTGCAGACCGGGGAAAACCTCGCCCGCCACGGCGTGATTGATGGCGTGATTTCCCCGTCACAGCTGCGAACGGCCGTGCTGAAGATTGTGTCGGTGCTGTTTCCTGCGGAGAAGGAGGAGCAAGACGTCGATACCCGTGTGCTGGACACGGAAGTGAGCGTAGAGCGCAGCGCCTGGGAGAGCATCACCATCACCCGAAACCCGGAGCGTCCTGGGCTGCGGCATCTAGTGGAGGCGCTGTCCCCGAACACAGTGGCGTTGAGCGGAACGGGCGACGGCCGCACCTCCCGCGCAGTAACGGTGATGCTAGCGCGGATTGGCTCTCGTCCGGTGGTGTTGATCGGCCAAGACCGGCACAAACAACCGCCGCTGGGCAGGCATCCGCTGGGACCATCGGCGCTTCGTATGGCGCGGCGTGGCATCCAGCTGGCGCATGAACTGCAACTACCGCTGATCAGCATTATCGACACTCCCGGCGCGGAGCTATCGCAGCACGCCGAGGAAAACGCCATGGCCGGCTCTATTGCACGGACGCTGGGAGAGCTTGTCGACGTCGATGTACCCACCGTGTCCATCATCCTCGGGCAGGGCTGTGGAGGTGGCGCGCTGGCCATGCTGCCGTCGGATCGCGTGCTCGCTGCAGAAAACGCGTGGCTCTCCCCTCTTCCCCCAGAAGGTGCGTCGGCAATTATTTATCGCGACACCTCCCATGCCCCACGCATGATGGAAGAACAACGAGTGTCCGCGCGGGCGCTTGTGAGCGCCGGAATTGTTGATGACATCATTCCCGAAAAAGGCGATGCAGCTGCAGAACCAGAAGAGTTTGTTCGCCGAACAATGTTTTATATTGAGCACACCATAAAGGAATTAGAGACGTCCCCACAACGCGTTGGTAGGGAGCAACGTTTTCAACATTATGAGTCGCTAGCAAAACGCCTTATATAAGCCTATGGTGTTATTATGAATGTCTCGCATAATAACCCACAAGCATGGCTCGACCGCCTTTACGAAACAGCCATTGCATACCAAAAAGGGCACAGCGTTCAGCGCGACCGTTCCCGCACATTAGGGTTTGGCAGAGGCAACCATCTCCTTCGCACCTTCGATGAACATGCCTGGTACTTGTCATTTGCGGCGCCGGATACCCTGCCACCCCCAACCCCAGTGCTGCACACCTATTTCACACACGACGTGGCATTATGGACATTTACCGACATCTTTCCTTGGTCGGGTTACGCACTTCTTGTTGTCGAAGGGACGCCCCGCCTCTGCGTGGAATACATAGACTTGAGCAAAAAGCCGGATTATCAACCCAAGGAATATCAGGCGGAGATACAAAAACTCATAGACACCCACGGCGAGTACAGCTATTCGATTTTAGATACGTTCCCCCAACCACATTTCCGAGCGCACCCCCACATGGCAGCATTAACAATGGGGACTGGAGAAATAAAACCTTTGACGGAGTTTTTGCGCATTCCGCAACAATTTATTACTGGCGATAATCCGCGCCGGGGGTTGCGTAACGTGCATGTTCTTGAACAGCACTTCTTCCCCACCGCGAATGGTTCGGAGGTAGGGGTAGTGCTGGGGACTACCACGAGCTTCGACAACACCGTACTTCAGCACATATGGGCAACCCTGAACGGAAAGCTCATTATGTTTTCTGGAATGGTGCCCGCGCATAACAAGCCGGAACATCGCAACTTCTAGCTGGGAGTCACATGCCCGGTACCACACAACCAAACATTACCCTGTTGCCTTTCTCACATTTTTGACCGTAGATTAATGACGATCACCTAAGTTATCTGTAAGAACGCCGCACAATTTGTTGCTTTCCACACCAAGGAAGTGGGTTTATGTCCGATTCAAGCAGTACCGACCACATCAGCGCCGACTTTCCCGGCATTCATGGCACGTCACACGAGTTCGCTGACCTCACCGATGCCGAAATTTTCAACGCCCACCAGGGTGGAAAAATCGCAACAACCTCTCGGTTGAACCTGGAAACCATCCGCGACTTGTCCATCGCCTACACTCCCGGTGTGGCGCGCGTGTGCGAGGCCATTCATGAGGACCCTTCCCTCGCACACCACTACACGTGGGCAGGGCGCAACGTGGCCATCATTACGGACGGGACTGCTGTGCTGGGCCTGGGCGACATCGGCCCACAGGCGGCACTGCCCGTGATGGAAGGTAAGGCCCAGTTGTTCCAACGCTTCGTTGGTCTCAACGGTGTCCCGATCGTCTTGGACACCACCAATGTGGACGAAATGTTTGACACCATTTGCCGCATCGCACCCTCTTTCGGCGCAATCAACTTGGAGGATATTTCCGCGCCTAGGTGCTTTGAGCTGGAGAAGCGGCTGAAGAATCACCTGAACATTCCCGTTATGCATGATGATCAGCACGGCACTGCCATGGTAGCCACCGCCGCCCTCCGTAATGCCTGTACGCTGCTGGGCCGTCGCCTGAAGAACCTTCGCGTAGTCATCTCCGGCGCGGGCGCAGCCGGCGTCGCCTGCGCAAAGATGTTGATCGCTGCTGGCGTGAAGGATGTGGTTGTTTTGGACTCCCGCGGCATCATTCACCCGGAGCGCACGCCACTCAACAGCGTGAAGTCAGAACTCGCGGATATCACTAATCCACGCCGCATTCGGGGCGGAATTTCCGAAGCTCTCGACGGAGCCGACACCTTCATCGGCTTGTCCCGAGGCCACGTGGGCGAACGAGAGCTGCAGCGCATGGCCCCCGATCCGATTTTGTTCTCACTGGCCAACCCAGATCCAGAAATCCGCCCGGAACTGGCCTACAAATATGGTGCCGTGGTGGCTACGGGCCGTTCAGACATGCCCAACCAGATCAACAACGTGCTGGCCTACCCGGGTGTTTTCCACGGCGCGTTGGCGGCGGGTGCCCCGAAGATCACCTCCGCAATGAAGCTTGCCGCGTCCCGCGCTATCGCCGACATTGTGGGCGATGAGCTGGACGCGGAGCACATTGTCCCCTCCCCCCTTGATACGCGGGTGGCTCCCGCAGTGAGTGCCGCCGTCCAAGCAGCGGCAGTAACCGGCCAGTAAACGCCGGTGGTCGCGGCGTCGCTAGCCGAATCTAAAGCTAACCGACACCGATCAAATCAATGATGAACACCAGCGTGCGGCCCGCCAGTGGGTGGCCGCCGCCTTCGGGGCCATAGGCGGCTTCCGGCGGGACGATGAGTTCACGCCGACCGCCGACTTTCATGCCTGGGATGCCTTCTTGCCACCCAGCAATCAGCCCATTCAGCCAGAACCCCACAGGACCACCACGGTCCCAGGATGAGTCGAATTCCTGGCCTGTTTCGTAATCAACGCCCACGTAGTGGACTTCAACATAGCCGTCTGGTTGGGCTTCTGGGCCGTCGCCTTCAATCAGGTCGGCGATGACCACGTCCTCTGGGGCTGGAGCTGTTTTCGCTTCGACGTGAGGCTTTTCCATCAGGCGCACTCTCCTTATGATCGTCAGTGAAAATGCCAAAAAGGGCTGGAGCTATCTCCACCAGTGTACGTGGTGCGCGATAGGGCCAGCCCTTTTGTGGTGTTATTTTTAGCGTTCGTTGCGCGGCACAAACGCCCGGTAACCTTCGCCCGCGTAGATCTGGCGCGGACGGTAAATCTTGGATGCGGGGTTTTCTACCAGTTCACGGTACTGCGCAATCCAGCCGGGCAGACGGCCCATGGCGAACAGCACGGTGAAGAAGTCCGTGGGGAATCCCATGGCGCGGTAGATCAGGCCGGTGTAGAAGTCCACGTTGGGGTACAGCCTGCGGCTGATAAAGTAGTCGTCTGCCAGCGCGATTTCTTCCAGGTTGAGAGCCAGTTCAAGCAGGGAGTCCCCACCAAGCTTTTCCAGCACCTCGTGTGCGGTCTTCTTAATGATCGCGGCGCGCGGGTCATAATTCTTGTACACGCGGTGGCCGAAGCCCATGAGCCGCACGCCGGGTTCCTTGTTCTTCACCCGGTTCATAAAGTCGGTGGCATCGCCGCCCTGAGCGTGAATCTCGTCCAGCATTTCCAGCACAGCCTGGTTGGCACCACCGTGGAGAGGGCCAGACAGTGCGTTGATGCCGGCTGCCACAGACACAAACATGTTGGCCTGCGCGGAGGCGACCATACGCACCGTGGAGGTGGAGCAGTTTTGCTCGTGGTCGGCGTGCAGGATGAGCAACTGGTCAAGGGCTTTGACTAGAAGCGGATCAACATCGTACGGTTCTGTGGGGAAGCCGAACATCATGCGCAGGAAGTTTTCCCGCGCATTGAGGGAGTTATCGGGGTACATGTAGGGCTGGCCGTTGCGGGCGCGGTGTGCGTAGGCCGCAAGCATGGGCACCTTGGCGAGAAGTCGTGCGGTGGCCAGGTCGAGGTGTTCCTCGTCAAGGGGGCTGAGTTCGTCCTGGTAGTAGGTGGACAGAATGTTAATGGAGGAAGCCAGTACAGCCATGGGGTGCGCGTCACGTGGGAAGACTCGGAACTGTGCTTTGAAGTCTTCGTCCAGCAGGGTGTGGTGGCGAACAGAATCGTTGAAGCGCAGTAATTGTTCCTGTGTGGGAAGTTCGCCTTTGATGAGCAGGTAGCTGACTTCGTTGAAGGTCGCATGCTCTGCGAGGTCTTCAATGGAGTAGCCACGGTAACGCAGAATCCCCTTATCGCCGTCAATGAAGGTGATGGCAGACTGCGTGGAGCCTGTACTGACATAACCTGGGTCGTAGGTGACCAGACCTGTCTCGGACAGCATTTTCCCCAGCGCAATGCCGTCGTTGCCCTCGGTTGCGCTGATGATGTCCATCTCGAACTCGCCGCCCGGATAGTGGAGTACAGCCTTATTGTTCTCAGTAGCCACAGTTTCCCTTTCACACTTCTGTCGTTGAACCAGCCGCAAACCAGCCCGAACATACGCCCTGATGGGCATGCATACACGCTATACCGGAGATACTCTTTTTAGCCACACGAACGAAAAATCTTGAGCGGCTTCCCCACCATCGCGGTATCGCCACAAAGTGGTGGGTTGTTGGCAGTGGAATGCTGAAATGCAGGACTGACGGCTGGCCCGTCATTGTTTAGTTGTCACCACTGCACCGAACCGCGTTTACCTACCATGAACAGCAATTTTTGTAGTCACGGAGACTATTTTTACAGCATCTTGGTGCGTGGAATAACCCACAGTGTAGCAAAATGTGTGATGGAAATGACATCTCAGTTTGAGATGCTAATCACATTTCTACAGTACCTTAACTCACCTCCCTTTTTACTGTTCACATCGCCTAGATCACTTCCCCCGACAGATACCCCCGATGCCTATCGACACCACATGCGCAGGTATCAAAAACCGTTAAACCTAACCCCGAAGAAAGTAAGACCATTCATAATGGCAACGTTCAGTACTAAAGTAGGTCCAGATCCTCACCGAAGCCATGAGCACACTAGCCATGAGCAAGCTGCAAACATTCATCAAGAAAGTGCTGTGAATATGTCTGACACCACTACCCCTACCCTGCCCGCCGAACTCATTCCCCACGACGGCCGCTTTGGCTGCGGCCCCTCAAAGGTCCGGGACTCCCAAATCACCAACGTCAGTAAGGGCAACCCAGGCATCATGGGCACCTCCCACCGCCAGCCTGCAGTGAAGAACGTGGTGGGCTCCATCCGCGAGGGGTTGAGTGAGCTGTTCCAACTTCCCGAGGACTACGAGATTATCCTGTCCCTGGGCGGAGCCACTGCTTTCTGGGATGCCGCTACGTTCGGTCTGATTGAGAAGAAGTCGGGACATTTGAGTTTCGGTGAATTTTCCTCGAAGTTCGCCACGGCCGCAAAGAAGGCCCCCTGGCTTGAGGAACCCACGGTTGTGTCCAGCGAGCCGGGTGACACACCAGCACCGCAACCCATGGAGGGCTGTGACCTGATTGGGTGGGCACACAATGAGACGTCGACAGGTGCCATGGTTCCGGTGACCCGACCGGATACGGATGCCTTGATTGCCATTGATGCCACCTCTGGTGCTGGCGGCTTGCCAGTGGATATGTCGCAGGTCGATGCATACTACTTCTCTCCGCAGAAATGCTTCGCCTCTGATGGTGGTCTGTGGTTCGCCGCCATGAGTCCGGCAGCCATCGAGCGCATCGGAAAGATTGCTGCCTCAGACCGTTTCATTCCAGCGTTTTTGAACCTACAAACGGCGGTGGATAATTCCCGCAAAAACCAGACCTACAACACCCCGGCCGTGAGCACGCTGCTACTCATGGACGATCAGGTTCGGTGGATGAATAACAATGGCGGCCTGGCAGGCATGGTGGACCGCACCACGGAATCATCCTCGATTCTGTACGGCTGGGCGGATAACCACGAGGTGGCATCGTGCTACGTCGCCGACCCTGCGAAGCGTTCGCTGGTGGTGGGCACCATTGATTTTGCGGATTCCATTGATGCCGCAAAGATTGCTTCCGCGCTGCGAGCTAACGGCATTGTGGACGTAGAACCGTACCGCAAGCTGGGTCGCAATCAGTTGCGGATTGGCATGTTCCCCGCTATCGATTCTGCTGATGTTCGGACGTTAACCCAGGCGATCGACTTTATTGTGAATAGCGGCTACGCGAACTCCTAAAAACGCCTAAAAATTGGCACACACGGGCGTATGGAGTCCCACGTTCCTGCGCCTTTGTGGGTTATGGTGGTCTGTAAATAACAACAGTCACGTTTAGCCCTGAGGAGAGTCCGCATGCGCGAAGTGCACCTCGTTGCCAATGAGTCCACAGCTACATCGCTTGTGTTCCGCGCCGCCGACTCGGATGAGGAATTTTTTCTGGCAGTAGATGATTCCTTGCTGGAGATTTTGACCTCGCCTGACGATGTCTTCCACCAAACCCTCCCCGCTCCGCGCGTTGTGGAGCACGAGGAACCCGTTGAACTTCCGGTCGCAACCACTGAGCTGGAGCCATCGGAGAAACAACAGAATGTGGTGGAGATGACGGACACACCGCAGGAGACGCCGAACCTTCCGAAAAATCTACCGGAGCATCTTTCTGGAGTCACACCAGAAGAAGACGCGGATAAGGATACGCACTCCAAGCAGCCAGATCCGCAGCTTTCGGCACCGCTGACGATGCGCCCGCGGGAGATTCAGGACCGGATCCGCAGTGGGGCGTCACTGACTGAACTTGCCGCCGAGATCGGTGTTCCGGTCAGCCGCATCGAACCGTTTGCACATCCCGTGCTGGCGGATCGTGCGAGCATTGCTCAGCAGGCGAAGCAGGCGAACCCTGTGCGTGACGACGGCCCCGCCAAGCTCACCCTCTGGGAGGTCCTGGCCACGGCTTTCGCTGCACGAGGTTTGGATTTAACCACCACTGAGTGGGACGCTTACCGTGACCCCGCTCACCAATGGGTGGTTCGGGTAACCTGGCAGTCCGGCATTTCCCACAATTCCGCCGAGTGGACTTTCCACCGCAAGAATGGCACGTTGACGGTTGTTGCCCGGAACGCTAATGCGGCGGACCTCATCGATCCGTCGTTTGCGCAGCCGGTCCGCAGCTTATCCCGCGTGCCGACGACCCCCTCGGTGGAGGACACCAGGGACGATCTGCCCGTGATCACCGATGATGACGACGGCCCCGACGATACAGGTCCGGTGCACCGCCCAGCGCACCCGGCACCGACCCCCTCGCCGTCACGACGCCGCCGCAAGGCTGTCACCCCAGGGTGGGAGGATATTTTGTTGGGTGTCCGCCCATCCACCAAGCGTTCCCCTAAACGAGACGAAAGCTGAGGTCCATGGTCGCGCGTCACGACGCCGTGGTAACACTCTGGTTTATTACGGCCGCCGAACCCGCACGTACGCTCCGTGCCGAACCCAAAGCTGACCGTGGGTATGGCCGCAAATATCTGGCCCACCTGAACCCGGCCTGGCCAATCACTCCCATTGGACAATTTGACTTGAACCGATCCGTGCCCGCCTCCCCGGGGGAGTTCTACGTGGGAGGCTACCCAGGGGTGGCCATCGTGCAGACGGTGATCAATAACGCCCACCAGCTTTCCGAGCTGGATGCACGACTGCTCACTTCTATTCCTGCGACCGACGTGTACGCGTTGGCTGCCAACCCGTCCACCGGTTTGGGCGGGATTGCGCATTGGCGCGGCGGGACATTGAAACGTTCGTTCTGCGCCCGGCGCAATCGCGTCTATGAGGATATTGGCTTCCCGGAGGACTTTGAACACCGCTATTGGAATAGCGACGACGATGCCCCGGAAGTCGGCAGCAACAACCTCCCCTTCAACCCCATCGATCTGGTGGACACCGCCCAGCAAGAATGGATCGGTGTGCCCGTCTCCCCCGACGGACCGGACATCAACATTGTCGCCTACGCCATTGACGGTCGCCCAGAACCGAAGGTGGTGGACAACCCAAAGCAGCGCAATATCGGTGATCTGGTTGCGGCAGCATCCAACAAGTTGGGTTTTAATCCCGCAACCCGTGACTATGATGACTACGAAGATGGCGAGCTTGAGGACCCCAACCCCTTAAATCGCATCGCCCAGCGGGGATTGCGCGCGTTAGGTTCCGCCCGGGACACCACGCGCATCCGGTTTCGGGAGTTCGGGTCGAGTCTGCATGAAAAGATTCGGCACACCGACCGCGACCCAAATCAACCACGCACCCAACGTTTACCCAGGCGACTTCGCCGACGCGGCAACAACCCGGAGTACTTGGGGGATTATCCAGAAGAAGACTTTTCAGAGGAGATAGAAACCACGGATACTGAGATCCTCGAGGTCGCCGAAATCACCGAAGGCATCAGCGACCATATCAGTGATCAGGCGGACATCCTCGCCTACGAACCCATTGAGGATTTCCCCGAGGATTCCGACGACCCCCACGAGCGCAAACGCTCATAAAAGGCAATGGCCGCAGCCGTTGCCAGATTGAGTGAATCGGTCCCCTCCGACATAGGTATCCGTGCCCGGGTATGGGTGGCGCGCATGGCGTGTTCGGTGAGACCTGGACCTTCAGCCCCTACGAGCAGCGCCAGCCGTGGATAGGGCGTGTACTGGGCGTCGACAAGTGCGGTGGAAAGGTCCACGGCACCTGCGTCGGGGGTGAGTGAGACGGTGTGGAACCCAGCGTGATGAAGCTGGCTCAGGCTGCGTTGCCAAGTCGTGGTGGTGCCACCGAGGTGTGCGAACGGAAGCCGCAGCACATGCCCCATGGATACCCGAACTACGCGACGGTAGAGGGGGTCGGCGCAGCCAGCGCCAAACAAGATGGCGTCCACCCCCATACCTGCCGCGTTGCGGAACAGCGAGCCAATGTTTTCGTGGTCCCCTACCCCCTCCAGCACCGCCACAGTGGTGGCATCGCAGATAACTTCGTCCACGCTCAACGCTGGGGCGCGATCAGCGGCGGCAACAAGTCCACGATGCATGTCAAACCCGGCGACCTGAGCAAGCACCTCTCGGGGAACCTCGTAGACCGGCACGTCATCCGGCACCTGGTGTGTATCCAGGAAGGTGTGCAGTTTCGGCGCGAATCCGACGATGCTCCGCACAGGAAACCGGGATTCCAGCATCCGGCCGACCACCAGTGGCCCCTCCCCGATCACCAGCCCTTTGCCGCCTGGCAGGTCTGGGCGGCTATCAGAGCTGTTGAGGTCGCGAACATCATCAAGGCGCGGGTCGCCGGGGTCGGTGATGAACATGAGCATTATCCTACGGCGGACATCACCGGATCGATGGCAAAGTACACTAGGAACAGAGCTGCGATCAGCCACAGCAACCAGTGCACGGTTTTCGCGCGGCCCGTGGCCACGGCAACCAGCACGTAGGTAATAAAGCCGACACCGATGCCATTGGCGATGGAGTAGGTGAACGGCATGATGATGATGGTCAAAAACGCTGGTAGCGCGATGTGGAACTGGGAGAAATCAATATCCTTGATCTGCGCCATCATCAAGGCACCCACGATGACCAGCACCGGAGAGGCCGCTTCAATGGGGACAATCTCGTACAGCGGCGTGAGGAACATGGCTAGCAGGAACAACACACCGGTGACCACGTTGGCGAGGCCGGTACGGGCGCCATCAGCAATGCCTGCAGCAGAGTCAACGTAGACGGTATTAGAGGACGCGGATACGCCACCGCCCACAATCGCTCCGGCACCTTCAACGATCAGGGCCTTCTTCATGTCGGGGAGGTTGCCATCTTCATCAACCAGCCCCGCCTGCTTGCCCAGCGCAGTCATGGTTCCCATGGCGTCGAAGAAGTTAGCCAACACCAGAGTAAACACCAGAAGGGAGGCCGAGAGCACTCCAATGCGGGAGAAAGCACCAATCAAATCTACTGCCCCAACCAGTGAGAGGTCAGGCAAGCCACCAAAGGAACTCGGAATGGTGGGCACGGCCAGGTTCCAGCCGGTGGGGTTGGGTTTGCCGTCCACTACTGAGGGGCCAGCACCGGTGGCGGCCTCAATGATCATGCCTAAAACAGTGGTGAGCACAATGCCGATGAACAACCCACCGCGCACCTGCTTAGCCACGAGAATGCCGCACATAATCAACCCCACCACAAATACGAAGGTTGGCCAGGATGCGATGGACCCATTAATGCCCAGCCCAACGGGAACGGTGGTGCCTGCGGCATCGGGGATACGACGCACAAAACCAGCGTCCACTAGGCCGATCATGGCGATGAACAGGCCGATACCCACACCCATGGCTGCTTTGAGCTCACGGGGAATGGCGTTGAACACAGCCACACGGAACCCAGAAATCGCGAGGAGCACAATGATGATGCCGTCAATGACCACCAGCCCCATGGCTTCCGGCCAGGTCAACCCCTCCCCCGACACTAAGGTCACGGCAACAAGTGTGTTGATGCCCAGGCCGGTGGCAATGCCGAAAGGATGGTCATCACGCCTGCTGCCAGTGCCGTTGCCGCCGCAACCTGTGGGATACCCAACGCATGGCCTGTGTGGTCTTCCGTAGTGCCGATAATCAGGGGATTAAGAATGATGATGTAGGCCATGGCGAAAAAAGTCACCAGACCCGCGCGGACTTCGGTTGCTACCGTGGAGCCGCGTTCAGTGATGTGGAAGAAACGATCAAGGGTGCTGGTACCCTGAGCGCTGCTTGAGCTCCCAGTCATTGTGAGTTCTCCCTATTGTTATTTAAGATGTGGTGGCACAATTTGTGATAATGCACCACCGGTTACAATGGCACTAAACTGGCCATTCGGCAACTGCGTAGCCTCTGGTAGAACATAAAAAATTTCTGGTTATTCAATGCACTCACCAACACAGCCTCTTATCACTTCTGCTCCCCCGCAGATTCTGCTTATTGATAACCACGATTCTTTTACCCATTTGCTGGGTGACCTTATCTGGCGCGCGGTAGGCATTTCCCCGACAATTCTGCCGAATAATTCCCCGGATTTAACGGCGTCTACCTTGGACAACGCCGACTTAATTGTCATTTCTCCCGGCCCTGGCCACCCTGGGGTAGCCGAAGATATCGGGGCGTCGACACTGGCGGTTCAGCAGGAGACAACCCCGGTCATTGGGGTATGTTTGGGGCATCAGGCCATTGCGCTGGAAGCGGGCGCTCGAGTAGAGCGGGCGACGGCCCCGATGCACGGCCTCGCCAGCAATGTGATCCACAACTCAACCGGTATGTTTGAGGGAATTTCCTCACCCATGAGGGTGATTCGGTACCACTCCCTGGATGTCACACTTGATGCCGACAGTGACGCCCCTCTTGAGGTGCTGGCCCGCGCGGACGACGGCACTATCATGGCTCTGCGCCGCACTGACCGTCCACATTGGGGCGTGCAGTTTCACCCCGAATCCATAGGGACTGCAGCTGGTGAGCACCTGATGCGCAATCTTATTGAGGCCGCCGGAGTACTGCGCACGCCGCTCTGGCACCGCGCCGAGCTTGACTACTCACCTCACCCAACGGCCGTCGCAACGCTGTGGGCCGAGCATTACCCGTATGTGTGCTGGCTGGACACCGCGACGGACCCATCAGGAACACACATCATCGCAGCTGGCCACACCCTGGTTCACCCCGTTGATATTCCACCGGGCCACCTCACCCCAGACAGCGCCGAAACGGCTCTCAATTTTATTCCTGGAGCACTGGGGGCACTGCGCTACGAGGCCACCGGCGGCTGGGACGGCGCCTTGCCATCCCACGTTGATTCCGAGGAGAAGCTGCTTGTCCCCGAGGTCGTTCTACAGTATGAGTGCGGGCGGTGTTTCCTCATGCAGCGCGCGGGTATTGACGCCGCACCTCCACCGCTTCCCTCACACAGCGAGGAGGTCACACCCACAGGCCCGGTGGATGCTGGTCCCATCACTCTGCGGCATAGCCGCGAGGAGTACGTAGCGTTGGTGCGCCGCTGTCAAGAATTCATAGATCGTGGGGAAAGCTACGAGTTATGTCTGACCACCTCGGCATCGGCACCGGTCACAGGACTGACCACACCTGCAGATGTGCTGGACCTGTATCTTCGTCTGCGGTCGGTGGCACCCGCACCGATGGCCGGGCTGTGGCTCACACCCGACTATGCGGTGCTCTCATCCTCCCCAGAGCGTTGCGTGCAGGTGCGGGACGGGCTGATAACGGCAAGCCCGATTAAGGGCACCCGTCCACGTGGGGCGACGGCCGAGGAAGATGCAGCGTTGAAAGCTGAGCTGCAGCACAGCGTGAAGGACCGCGCGGAAAACCTCATGATTGTGGATCTTCTGCGTAATGATCTCGCACGTTCCTGCCTCCCCGGATCTGTTTCCGTCCCCGAACTATGCGAGGTGTACACTTTCAGCCGGGTTCACCAGATGATATCCACTATTCAAGGGCGGTTGCCTCATGCAGCAACACCTATGCAGTCGTTGGGCGCGGTGCTAGCAGCGTTTCCTGGCGGTTCCATGACGGGCGCTCCGAAACAACGAAGTATGGATATTCTCGCCGAGTTAGAAGCTGCACCTCGTGGGTTTTACTCTGGTTGCCTTGGTTACGTCTCCGCCAACGGTGACGTGGATTTTAATATTTTAATCCGCACAGCCGTGGTTCAGGATGCTGTTGTGCACTATGGGGCTGGCGGTGCGGTGACCAGGTTGAGCGATGCAGATGCAGAATACGAAGAGGTGCTTGTAAAGATGTTGCCATTACGCTTAGTGCTGGAAGCGAGTGAAGATCTGTGAGAGCTACCTCCTTTCGCGTCCGTGACGGCAAGGTACGCAATCTGGCCGGGCATCTTGAACGCTTGGGCTTGTCTGAAGCTGAAAGCCAGCGGCTGCGCACAGAGCTGCGTCAACGCGTCCACGATGCCGCCGCCAGCGGCGCTCACGCCATTAACCCCATTATCTGGGCCGATACGGGATCATGGACCATAGATGTGCGCCCCGACCGCACCATCAAATCCCACATCATCATGGACGCACACCCCCATAACGACGAGCGCCGCCAACCTCAGGTCAAAGGCCCCGACCTGATGTGGTTATCCACCCGCATGAACATTACCAGGGGTCGCGGCGCGGATGAGGGCCTGCTCAAAGCCCCTAGCGGCCGCATCATTGAGGGGATTTACGCCCATCTGATTGCGCTCCAGGGCAACAAGGTTGCGGTGAGCACACACCCTCGCACATTACGTTCGATCACCGCAGCCCAGGTGATTCCCTATCTGCAACAGTGCGGTATGACAGTGGTGGAACGGACTGAAGGGTTTACCCTACAGGAGCTTCATGAAGCGGAAGTGTGGGATCTCAACGCGTTTTCTGGTATTCGACTGGTCACAGCATGGGCCGAATACGGGGATGTGATTGATGTTCCGGCTGGTCGGGCCGCCGCAGCCCAGGTGCCCACATCAGAAGAAGTCAACCGATGGCTGTGGGAGCAGGCGGACGTCGTCTAATGCTCGTCATTTCCTAGTAATTACCATCATCAAAGGGTTTCTCCACCACTGATGTTTCATTGGCACGGGTGTTGGAATGGGCACCGCACCCGTAGTCGGAGTGGACGATGCGCCCGTCAGCGGAGAACTCGTTGACGCACGCGCCGAAGGCTGTCCCGGCTGGCGCGGGCATGGGTAGATAGAACGCGCAGGTAGCGCAGTGTTCTTCCGCTTTCCTAGCAAATTCAGAACGGGGCCCAAAATCACCGCTACGCCACCGAGCCATCGTAGTATGCAGGCCTTCGGGGCTGAGTATTTTTTGTGATGGGTGACCCGCCGGGGCGTCGTCAAGCCGATGGTCGTCGGAACGCGGCGGCATCAGGTCACCAGGTTTCAGATCGCCGGGCCGCACCCGATCCGCCCACGGCACCCACGCGGGGGCCTGCAGCGCCTGCGCTCCAGGAAGCAACGCCACCTCGTTGACGGTGATACGGTTCGACCCCGGCACGCAGGCAAGGATCACGCACCATTCCCACCCGCAGTAACCAGGTACCGTCGCCGCGAAACGGTGCTCCGCTACGCCGTCCCCGTGGGATATCACGGACACATGCTCCCCAACCGCAGCCGCACCGCCTTCCTCGATCAGCGCCGCGCGGGCAACCGCCACTGCGTTGTCACCGTGGAGAAACGCTGGCGTGCGGGCGGCGCTGCGAGCGCGTCGGCGATGCTGTGATGGGTGACGTGAGGTTGGCACCGGATTATTTTAAGGCATGATGTTGTTCATGAACGCTTACCGCCATCCCCTCTCTCACCGCAGAACCACTCACGGCACACTCGCTGGGATTGTCGTGGCGCTGAGCCTCACGGCAACCCTTGCGGCGTGTAGTTCCTCCACGGACACCGCCGACCAAAGGCAGCAACCACCAACGAGCGTCACCGCACAACCCACCATGGGGGTCGAGGTCGTCGCTACGCATCCTTTTGACCAGTCAAGTTTTACCCAGGGTCTTGAGGTTGATGGGGATTCGCTGCTGATCAGCACCGGCCAGGAGGGCGAAAGCCGTGTCTACCGCAGTTCTCTTGACGGCAAAGAACAGCAGTCGGTTCCCCTAGACCGTGAGTTTTTCGGCGAGGGAATTACCCGCGCTGGGGATCATGTGTGGCAGCTGACCTGGCGGCACGGCACGGCGGTCAAGCGTGACGCGACATCACTCGCCGAGGTGGCCCGCACGAGCTACAGCGGCGAGGGTTGGGGCTTATGTTCCTTCGGGGACCGCCTCATTATGTCCGACGGTACCTCCCAACTGCGCATCCTTGACCCGGACACCTTTGTGGAACGCAAGCGCATCCAGGTCACCCGCGACGGCGCTCCGCTAGACAAGCTCAACGAACTGGACTGTACCGACGGACACATATACGCCAACCGTTTTCTCACTTCCGAAATCGTGCGTATCGACGCCGCGTCAGGCAACGTCACCGACACCATTGATGCCTCCACACTGGCCAGCAACGCCGCACCGGACCCCAACAATGTGTTGAACGGTATTGCGCACATCCCAGGTACGGATCGTTTTCTTGTGGGCGGCAAGCGGTGGCCGCAGCTTTATGAGGTGCGCTTTGTCCCCCGGTGACACCACCCACAGCACTGATGGTTAGGATTTTGGACTATGGGCAGCAAAAAGACGGGCAGCAAAAAGACGGGCAGCAAAAAGACACGGCGCAGAAACCTCACGCAATTCCTGATGTTGACGGTGGCTGTGATCGCTGTTGTGGCAATTTCCATCACTTTCCAGCGTTGGTGGAACAATCGCCCAGGCCCAGAACCGCGAGACATTCAGTTGACGGTGTCTGCACCGTCGGGGGAACAAAAAATCAGCCCATTTACGGTGTGCGAACCTGGAACCACCTGTGCTGAAAACTCAGTTCCAGAGGTGCGCCTTGGCGAGCAAGACAAAGTGAAGGTCACCGTGCCCAAAGAGGTCTATGACCAGGGCTGGTCACTACTGACCATTTACGACGACCCTGCCGCCAACGACCAATCTTCGTTTAAAGCTCACGAGAAGCAAGAGGTGGAGGTGTCGGGTTCTGCGGAACCACGCACCGCAGACAGCACCACCCGCCCCCGTCTGGTGGTGGTGGAAATTTCCACCGCCATGGTTGGGCATAACGATGCCGGAGAGGAAACGCCCTACTCGGTGGTGTGGTCTGTGAAAGTCACTGAGTAGCAGGTGGTAGGGGTGTTATGCGAGTTGTTAGCTGTCTAGTTCTTTGGCCACGGCGCGGAGGATTTCTGCGACTTGGTGGCCAGTTTTGCGGTCGGGGTAACGCCCTGACCGCAGGAGTGGCTGGACTTTAGACTCTAGGAGGGTCACAAGGTCAGAGACCATGCCGTGGAGCTTTTCTGGTTCGTATTTATGCTGGGGTTTTTTAGAGACGCGGGGGGTGTCTAGGATTTTCACCCGCAGCGCTTGGGGGCCGCGGCGTCCGGCTGCGAAGTCGAAGTCGATGCGTTGGCCCTGGTGGAGTTCTTCCACCCCGTCGGGTAGTACTTGTTTGCTGATGTAGCAGTCCTCGTTGCCCGGGTTAGAGACAAAGCCGTAACCGCGTTCAGCGTCGTACCACTTCACCTTTCCGATAGGCACGTGCACTCACCGTTTCCTTCAAAATTTTCGTTGGATCGTTCCTTGCTTAGCTACGAA
>ERZ773008.920-NODE-920-length-21088-cov-3.437313_pt1 | contig 21088 bp, 17 predicted proteins | sample MGYA00580664_ERZ773008 | MGnify/ENA primary metagenome ERZ773008 (study PRJEB29015, sample SAMEA2738016) | human oral metagenome | biome: human oral; feature: human-associated habitat; material: dental | place: China | collected 2048 ... | reverse complement strand
GGTTTCGTGCCCGGACACGGCTCTTCGCGACCTGCCAAGCGCATAGAAACGGCGGCAGTACTGGCTTGTATCTCTTTAGAAACCTGTCAGAATGAAATGCACGGCGGTCAGGCTATCCCTGCGTTCGACTTCTATTTGGCCCCCTATGTGCGCAGTTCATATATAGAAGAGGTGAAAAACTTGGAGAAACTGACGGGACGTGATCTTGCTTCACTGTATCATAAAGAGTTTGATGACTTTATTCTGAAAGACCTTGATGGGCTTGAAGGTGACGAAAGACTTTGTCAGCACGCTATGAACAAGACCGTGAACCGCGTGCATCAAGCTATGGAAGCCTTCATTCACAACATGAATACCATTCACAGTAGGGGTGGAAATCAAGTGGTTTTCTCGTCAATCAACTATGGAACGGATACCTCGGCAGAGGGGCGTTGCATCATGCGTGAACTGCTGAAATCAACGTATGAGGGTGTAGGTAATGGTGAAACGGCTATTTTCCCGATACAGATATGGAAGAAAAAACGTGGTGTAAGCTATCTTCCTGAAGACCGGAACTATGATCTTTATCAGTTGGCCTGCAAGGTAACTGCACGCCGTTTCTTCCCGAATTTCTTAAATCTTGATGCCACGTTCAACCGGAACAGCAACTGGAAAGCTGACGATCCGAAGCGCTATCTGTGGGAAGTTGCGACAATGGGATGCCGCACTCGCGTTTTTGAAAACCGTTTTGGTCCAAAGACAAGTGTGGCTCGTGGTAACCTTAGTTTTACAACAATCAACATCGTGAAGTTAGCTATTGAGTGCATGCAAATCGCTGATAAGGAAGAGCGTATCAATGCTTTCTTCGCCAAACTCGACAATATATTGGAGATAACAGCTAAGCAGTTGGACGACCGTTTCCAGTTCCAGAAGACTGCTTTTGCCAAGCAATTCCCGCTGTTGATGACGAAGTTGTGGATTGATTGCGATAAGCTTCAGCCTTCAGATACGATTGAAAGTGTGCTTAATCAAGGCACTCTCGGTATCGGTTTCATTGGTCTGGCCGAATGTCTGAAGGCTTTGATAGGCAAGCATCATGGTGAAAGCGAAGAAGCGCAGGCTTTAGGTTTGAGGATTGTAACGTATATGCGTGACCGTGTTAACGATTTCTCGGAGCGTTATCAGCATAATTACAGTGTGTTGGCAACGCCGGCTGAAGGACTTTCTGGCCGTTTCACAAAGTTTGACCGCAAGCGTTTCGGTGAGATAGAAGGCGTGACCGACCGCGAATATTACACCAATTCAAACCACGTTCCGGTATATTATAAGTGCTCGGCACTGCATAAGGCACAGGTGGAAGCACCTTATCATGACCTTACACGTGGTGGACATATCTTCTATGTAGAGATTGATGGCGATGCAACGCATAATCCGGAGGTCATTGCTAACGTAGTAGATATGATGGATAAATACAACATTGGATATGGCAGTGTGAACCATAACCGCAACCGTTGTATGGATTGTGGCTATGAAAATTCGGATGCCAAGCTCGATGTCTGCCCTAAGTGTGGCAGCCAACATATAGATAGGTTGCAGCGCATCACAGGCTATTTAGTGGGGACAACAGACCGTTGGAACCAAGGAAAATTAGCCGAATTGAATGATCGCGTGACGCATGTTGATGGTGCTTGTAAGTAAGAATGATATCCCCTCCCTTGTCTGAAGGGAGGGGATTTTGCTGTATTTTTGTTTGGAAAATGGCTATGATAAGTGTTTTGAAAATAGTGCACGACACGATGGTTGACGGTCCGGGATTTCGCACATCTATTTATTGTGCAGGCTGTCCGAATGGCTGCCCAGGTTGTCATAACCCGCAGTCGTGGGATATTAAGAATGGAACGATGATGGAAACTGCCGAAATTATGCAGGAAATCACTAAGGATCCTTTTGCCAATGTGACCTTCACGGGGGGTGATCCGATGTTCCAACCGGAAGGTTTTCTGGCCTTGGCAAAGGCTATCAAGCATCAGACGAAGAAAACGATATGGTGTTATAGCGGCTTTGTTTTCGAAACATTGTTGAAGAGCCCGGCACAGCGTGAATTGCTTCAATACGTTGATGTGTTGGTTGATGGTCCTTTTATAGAGGCACAGAAAGATACTGATTTGATTTTCAGAGGCAGCAGCAATCAGCGTCTGATTGATGTAAAGCGCTCGTTGGAAGAGGGCATGACCGTGCTGTTGGATTATCGCCCGTTGGAACTCGGCATGTGAAAAGCAGGGGAATAGCGGCCAAGTAACTCTGCTTTTTGTAAATATTATAGCCTGTTTTTAACACTTCTAAGTATCTCCTTCTGTAGAAATAAAGAAGCAGAAATAGGGGAGTTACCTCATGATTGAATTGATTTTAGCATACAATATGGCGTGTAATGCATTGTAATTTGATGCAGATTACACGCTTTTTTGCGTCAGAATACGCGATGAAATGATGCAGATTACGCTGTAACTCCATACAGATTGCAATACTTTTTGTCGTGATTTTACTGCGAATATCAGCTTGAAATTCATAACGTACTGATTTTCAACAGTTTGTTAAATGCCTGAAATTTGAGCGAATTTGGAGCGAAGAAGAGTTTCGTTTCAAATACGCAAATCTGATGAGAGCTATTGTAAAATTAGTTGAAGAAAATTAACATATAATTCGTTTCCTTATAGGAGTTGTCGAAAATAGATACGCTTTGTTGCAACATCTGTAGGAGGATGATGGTTTACCTAAAGGTTGTGATTGAAAGAAAGTTTTCTTTTTGTGGTATCATTGTGTCTGAATTTCGTTTTCGGTTGAAGCAGATTGTCTTGAAAAATTACCTGTTTAGAGGATGATTTCCAATCAAATTTGTTGAATTTCTTGATAGTTTGGGATGTCCTCTAAATATAAATATTTTTGATAGTTATAATCCATTTTGCAGCAATAGTGTTGGAGACCGTTAGACACAATGAGATAGTCTACGTGGAGTAGCATATTGTAGACCGTGATTTGGTCAAACACTTTCTGTGTAATGGCAATATGGGGTGCCTTGTATTCAATGATGATACGCGGTTTCAGTTCACGTGAATAGAGTACGGTGTCTGCACGAAGATGCTTGTCGCCAATCTTGAGTTTCACTTCGTTTGCCAAAAGAGTTGCGGGGTAACCTTTGTGATTAATCAAAAAATGTACAAAGTGTTGACGCACCCATTCTTCTGGAGTGAGAGCCACATACTTACGGCGTAAAATATCGAAAATCGTTGGCTTTGTGGGAGTGCCGGATAACTTTATTTCGTAATCGGGTAGGTTTAATGGAATCATTTTATTATTTTTGCAGAGAAAGAACGGGCTGTAGATAAGGGCTTTCTTATAATTACAAGCCTCTATTGCCTGTTTTTTGCAAAGATAAACAATAAAAATAAAATATCGGGATGCCTGAAAAGAAAAATACAGGAACATCGTATGAAACGATAATGCGTGACTTGAAAGCACGCAATTTTTCACCTATATATATATTGATGGGGGAAGAATCCTATTACATTGATAAGATTTCAGATTATATTGCAGATAATGTGCTGAAGCCGGAAGAGCGTGATTTCAATCAAACTATAGTGTTTGGCTCTGATGTTTCGGCCTCACAAATCGTGGATTCTGCCAAGGCTTTTCCAATGATGGCCGAGAAACGAGTTGTGATAGTGAAAGAATCACAGAATTTGAAAGGTACGGAACCTTTGGAGAAATATTTCAAAAATCCAGTTCCTTCCACGGTTCTTGTCTTTTGTCATAAGAATGGAAGTATTGATAAAAGAAAGAAGATTATTCCGGCTGCACAGGCAGGTGGCGCTGTGATTTTTGAGAGTAAGAAACTTTATGAGCGAGAATTGCCTGGATTTATTGAAACTTATTTGCGACAGCATCAAGCCACGGTAGAACAGAAAGCTGCCCAGATGATTGCCGATCATGTGGGAGCTGACTTGAACAGATTGACTTCTGAACTTGATAAGGTCTTGATTTCTTTGCCTGCATCTGACAGGAGGGTAACCCCTGATGTGGTTGAAAAGGAAATAGGAGTCAGTAAAGATTTCAATGCTTTTGAACTACGAAATGCAATCGTTCAGAGGGATATTTATAAGGCGAATTTAATTATAAAATATTTTGACAACAATCCCAAAGCAGGATCGTTATTTTCATTTCTCCCAATGCTCTTTTCTTATTTCGAAAATCTGATGATAGCATTTTATTCGCCAAATAAAAACAATGAAAATGCTGTTGCAGAGTTCCTGGAATTGAGAAATGGGTGGGCTGCCAGAGACTATCTTACAGGGATGCGAAACTACTCGGGAATGAAAACGATGCAGATAATTTCTAAAATAAGAGAAATAGATGCCAAAAGTAAGGGTCTTGATAACCCAAATACACCTCCGGGAGAGTTAATGAAGGAGCTGATTTTCTTCATTTTGCACTAAAAATACCCTTTTTATACCTCTTTTTTCTCTAAAACGAGCACTCTTGAAGGGTGCTTTTTTTAGGCTTAAATCATTATAAATAAGCATTTTAACCTGTTTTTACCCCCTCTAAAACTCGCGTATTTTCAAAATATAAACCCCTCGTTCAGAATACGCGAGCTATGGCGTTTTTAGCCAATTTAAGCCCCCTTAAATTTAGAGTTAACTTTTGTTTGCGTTTATAACAATAAACTTTACGATATCAAATCACAACAATCGCACTATATGTTTATATATGTAAATATTACATTTATATTTGCATAAGTGTATTCTCGTTTTTAGTTGCAATATATAAATGTGTATATTTATATATAAAATCCTATATGCATATATATGTTTTAGGCGATAATTTAATATAATAGCATTGATATTCAGCGATTTATACAGTTTTTTCAAATCAAATATCAATATAAACGCCTCGATTCTTATTTCTATATTGCATATTCATATAGATCTTGTTTAATACCAATAAATATCTATCTATAAACCAATAACTTTACTATACTTTGCTATATAAAGCATTATATAGTATTTTGACTTGTAAATTTAGTTTTGTATTGTATATAGCTGTTCTGCCACATGTTGGTATGTAGAGTTGTAAATTTTACAAATTAAAACATAAATTCTTTGATTCTAAATTTAATATACAATTGTTGCGTATCTCATTTTTTTGTTTTACTTTTGTAAAATCAATGAAAATTAGGGTAAAGTTCCCTTTTTTGCATGTTATAAGCTTATGAAAGATAGAATTAAAATGATTATGGAGAGTCAACACATGACTCAGCAAACCTTTGCTCAGTTCATACAAATCTCCCCTGCTTCACTCAGCAGTATCTTCAATGGGAGAACCAAACCGACCTTGGCTATCGCTGAAGCTATTAAGGCGAAGATACCATCTTTGTCTACCGACTGGCTTTTGTTTGGTTCAGGATCCATGTATATGGGAGATAAATCTGCATCTGATTCCGGGACAACTGATAACACTTCTGTGCCTCAGGAAGGCTTGGTCGAATTTCCTGGAGCTTCTAACTCCTCCACTCCAACACTTTTTGATCAAGATGTTGTGCACGGTGTTGGAGCAACACTCAATAATACTAAGAAAATAACTACGAAAATAATTGACAATCACCAACGTAAAATTGTAGAGATAAGAGTCTTTTATGATGATAAGACTTGGGAGACTTTTGTTCCTCAAAAAGGTTAAGTGTTTGTCGATTTAGTTTTTTTTCTTATCTTTGCATAAATCTAAATGCAAAAGCAAAGATGAAGAAATTCATTCATGATCTGACGGTTAAGTCAGTAGAGGCACTTAGTTCTAAGCACGTGCTTTTGAAGCTTACGTCTGATAGTCCTCTACCGACTATAACGCCAGGACAATTTGTCGAAGTCCGAGTTGATCATTCTCCGTCAACCTATCTTCGGCGTCCAATTTCAATAAACTTAGTAGATTATCAGCAAAATGAACTGTGGCTTCTCATTGCCATGATTGGTGATGGAACGCGACAGTTAGGAAAACTCCATGTCGGAGATACGCTGAATTGTCTTTATCCTTTGGGAAACGGTTTCACACTCCCTACGGATCCGAGTGAAAACATGCTGTTGGTTGGTGGCGGTGTGGGGGTAGCTCCACTGCTTCATTTAGGACATGAAATTAAAGAAAGAGGTGGAGAACCCTCTTTCCTGTTGGGTGCCCGCACTAAAGATGACCTGTTAGAGCTTGACCTGTTTCAGCAACTTGGGCATGTCTATGTGACGACAGAAGATGACAGTTTGGGCGAGAAAGGTTTTGTAACAGACCATTCAGTTCTCAAAAAAGAAAAGTTTTCGCGTATAGCTACCTGTGGGCCTAAGCCAATGATGATGAGTGTAGCGCGTTATGCACATGCAAGAGGCATCGAATGTGAGGTGTCTTTAGAAAATAAAATGGCGTGCGGATTGGGTGCTTGTCTATGTTGTGTTGAGAAGACAACAGAGGGTAATTTATGCGTCTGTAAAGAGGGACCGGTGTTAAATATTAAGAAGTTATTATGGCAGATCTAAATGTAAAAATAAATAACTTAAATTTCAAGAACCCTGTAATGACTGCTTCAGGGACCTTTGGGTACGGTCTTGAGTTTGCAGATCTTGTACCACTTGATGAACTTGGAGGCATCATCGTAAAGGGTACGACATTACTTCCGCGCGAAGGGAATGATTATCCTCGTATGGCCGAAACAGCCAGTGGGATGCTCAATTGTGTTGGATTGCAGAATAAAGGTGTCGATTATTTTTGTTCAAAGATCTATCCACAGATTAAGGATATTGACACGAACATGATTGTCAATGTGAGTGGAAACAGTGCTGAGTCGTATGCTGCATGTGCTCAAAGGATAGATGAACTCGATCGTATTCCTGCCATTGAACTGAATATCAGCTGTCCGAATGTGAAAGAAGGAGGTATGGCTTTCGGTGTGACCTGTGAGGGGGCAGCAAGCATTGTCAAGGCTGTCAGAGCCGTATATCACAAGACATTGATTGTGAAACTCTCTCCGAATGTGACGGATATCGCTGCAATTGCCCGCGCTTGTGAAGCTGAAGGAGCTGATGCCGTCTCGTTAATCAATACTTTAATGGGTATGGCTGTGGATATTGAAAAGCGACAACCGCTGTTGAGCATCCGCACGGGAGGGTTGAGTGGTCCTGCCGTGAAGCCTGTAGCTTTGCGTATGGTTTACGATGTGGCCCATGCAGTAAAGATACCCGTGGTAGGCTTAGGAGGCATCAGCAGTGCAGAGGATGCGATTGAATTTCTGATGTGTGGTGCCACAGCTATAGAGATAGGAACTGCTAATTTTGTAGATCCTGCGATTACGAAAAAGGTGAAAGACGGAATAAATACCTGGCTTGATGCCCATGGCTGCACCAGTGTCAGGGATATTATTGGTGTCATTTGACCGTAATAATGGCGTACAATATGTGGCGTTCCAATAAAAAGCATTAACTTTGTAGAATAATCATATATAATAATAGGTATAATGGAAAATAAAATCAGCAAATATATTGCTGCTTCATACACGCTGTATGATGTGACAGATGGCAAGAAAGAAGTGATAGAACAGACCGTTGATAAACGTCCTTTCGATTTTCTGAGTGGCTTCGGTATCACTATTCCTGCATTCGAGGAGGCCTTGGTTAATCTTAACAAGGGCGAACATTTCGATTTCACGCTTACCCCCGACCAAGCTTACGGAGACCATAATCCGGAGCATGTGCTTGATCTTGACAAGTCAATCTTCAGTGTCAATGGTAAGTTTGACGATGAACATATAGTTGTAGATGCTGTCATTCCACTTCAAAACGAAGATGGAAACCGCTTCAACGGCCACGTACTTGCCATTTCAGAGGATAAGGTGAAGGTGGATCTCAATCATCCGTTGGCAGGCAAGACCTTGAATTTCGTTGGTGAGATTGCTGAAAACCGTGAGGCGACAAATGAGGAAATCTCCAAGTTTATGAATATGCTCAGCGGTGAAGGTGGTTGCAGTGGCTGCGGAGGTAGCTGTGGCGAAGGTGGTTGCGAAAGCGGCGGTGAAGGCTGTTGCGGTGGCAGCTGTGGTGGCGGTTGCCATGAATAGGATGAAAAAACAGGCATGATGAGAAACACTTTTGGCAATATATTCACGCTCACTACCTTTGGTGAAAGTCACGGTGTGGCTGTGGGAGGCGTTGTTGATGGTATGCCTGCCGGCATAGCTATCGACATGGAGTTCATCCAGAACGAACTGAACCGCCGTCGACCGGGCCAGAGTAAAATTACTACAAGCCGTGCTGAACCGGACAAGGTAGAGTTTTTCAGTGGTGTTTTTGATGGTAAATCCACGGGAACTCCAATCGGTTTTGCTGTCTACAACACTAATCAGCACTCGAAAGACTATGACAACATGCGTGATTTATTCCGCCCTTCGCATGCCGATTTCACGTATTATGCAAAATATGGGCTACGCGATCATCGTGGTGGTGGTCGCTCTTCGGCCCGCATGACCATAGCCCGCTGCGTGGCAGGAGCCTTGGCCAAGCTTGTGCTCCGCAAGCTGAATATCAGTGTCAGAGCTTATACTTCGCAAGTGGGAGACATTGCGCTTGACCACGATTACCGTCATTACGACCTCAACACCACAGAAGATAATATCGTTCGCTGCCCGGATCAGGAGATGGCTGCACGCATGGCAGCACTCATTGCACAGGTAAAAGCAGAGGGAGACACCATTGGTGGCGTCATCACTTGTGTTATTCAGGGTTGTCCTGTAGGACTCGGAGAACCGGAGTTCAGTAAACTTCATGCCCAGTTGGGAGCCGCCATGCTCGGTATCAACGCCGTGAAAGGCTTTGAATATGGTATGGGTTTTGCAGGAGTGGGACAGCGTGGCAGCACCATGAACGATGCTTTTGTGTCACATCATGGCCAGATTTCAACGGTAACCAATCACAGTGGAGGAATTCAAGGAGGCATCAGTAATGGCGAGGATATTTATTTTCGCGTTGCATTCAAGCCTGTGGCAACGCTTCTCATGCCACAACAGACCGTCGATATCCAAGGTAATTCTGCAACGATAGATGTCCGTGGGCGTCATGATCCCTGCGTGTTGCCGAGAGCTGTCCCTGTTGTTGAAGCTATGGCTGCTATGGTAATATTAGACAATTATCTTCTGAATTTGACTACAAAAGTATAAAAAGAGTAATTTTTTTTACTTATTTTATACTTGAATTGTTTGCTTTTTGCATAAAAGGTATTATTTTTGTATCGGCGATTACGAAGTTCGTGAGAATGAATAATCGCCTTAGTTAAGTCTAGTTTAGTTTTTGTGTTGGTTGAGGGCAGTCAATTGGCTGCCCTCATTTTTTGTGGAGGAAAGACCGAAAGAGACTGAAAAGATATTGCACACAGGATGAAATTCTAAGTTTTCCCTATTTCATGTAAACATTGCCTTCTATCTTTATTCAATTCGGTAATAATCAAGAAGTTATGAGCTTTGCATGGAATAGTATGGCAATATGCTGTAGAAAAGCGTTGTCATCTGCGTCAAATCACCTCGCCATCTGCATCAAGTTAGCACGTGTTTTGAGTCAAAATGCGGTGTAATCTGCATCAAGTTATCGCGTTGAATGACGCAAATTGGAAACCGAGTATTTTGAAATCAGGAATTAACACCTTTTTTCTCACTTTCCTTCTCCTGCTTGGCTGTATTTTAAATTGGTAGTTTCAAGCCGATAACCTTTGCAAAGACAAGAAGGCGGTGCCGGCAATATGCCTCTGCATTCAATATTGCAAGTGGGCCGACACGGTTGTCGCTGTTCACGATTTTCACAGTTATTAGCAGATTATAGAGGATGACAGATTGGGGTAGACAGGGCTTAGAACCAAATGAAAACCGTTTAAAATACTCATTTGTAGGTATTGTTTGCAGTGTTGTTATTTTTTAATTTTGCAAAAAATATTTTGATATTTTATACATTGCAGCATTGAAAGGGTTTTAGAATCATGAGAGTTATCGCACCAATTCTATGTAGGCGGATGCGTGTTTTTGTTTTGTTTATGGTCTTAGTATTGTGCCCTTGTGCTCAATTCTTGCGGGCCAGCACCACTGAAGAAAGCGTTTCATTGACGATTACAGACCGCGAAGGGCAGGCTTTGCCTTTTGCTTCAGTTATCGTGGAGAGTGCCGGCCTCACTTATACTGCCGATGCGCAAGGGCAACTTCGTCTCAAGTCGACCCTCTTCACCAGCAAGGGCGTGCGCCTGACAGTGTCGTATTTGGGAAAAGCCACGCGCAGTTTGACCATTACGCAAGAGGCCGTTGCGAAGAATAAGAAGGTGAACATTTCGTTAGACGATAACAACCTCTATCTGAAAGGCGTTCAAGTGAATGCTACGCGCACGCCAAGACACAGCAACTCTTCAATGCTGATACAGCGAAACACGATTGACAACATCCAGGCTTACAGCATGGCCGACATCGTTCAGGCACTTCCGGGAAAGGCCATTCTCAACACCGACATGCACAATGCCAGCTTTCTGACTCTGCGCTCGGCATTGCAGGGAGACCTGCAGAACCCGCTCGATGCTTATTCGCGCAACAAGCTTAACGACTATGTGCGTAATGCTGCTTTCGGCATTGCCTATGTGGTGGACGGCACTCCCATATCGAACAACACCAACATGCAGCTTGACAGTTACGGCAAGTGGGGTGGGGTGAAGATGTTTAATCGCCGTTTCAACACTGATAATAATGAGAATGTGGGCAGTGGAAATGACCTGCGTTTAATTCCCGCATCATCTATAGAGAGTGTTGAAGTCATATCGGGTGTGGCTCCGGTAAAATATGGCGACCTGAGCAGTGGGGCTGTCATCATCAATCGTCGTGCCGGACTTACTCCTTTCTATGGCAGTGTAAAGGTGCAGTATGACATTTTCAATGCATCGTTGGGAAAGGGTTTCTCTCTCGGTGAACGTTGGGGATTGCTTAACCTCAACGTAGACTATATGCACAGTACACGCGACCGACGCGACCGATTGAAGACCAATGCCAACATTGCTTTCAATGCCACGTGGACGCATACACTTAGTAGGGCCTTGGGTTGGAAGAACACAATCTCTGCTGATTTCTCCAAAAATATCGACGGACTGAAAAGTGATCCCGATGCAACACTCAATAGAACACGAACCGACAGGCAGAACCTTCGCTTGGCTTTCCGCGGTGCACTTTCACCCCAAGAAAATGCTTTCATTGACGGTATAGACTATAATTTCTCGCTCTCTCTGTCGCATCAATACGACATGCACGAAGAGTTTATCGCTAACAACAGGCTTAATCTCATCACCGATGCCTATACTAACGGGCTGCACGAAACTGATGTTGCACCACCTTATTATAATGCGCTTTTGGAGATTGATGGCAAACCTTTGGCGCTCTCGGGTAATATCGAAGCGCGTAGGACGCTGAAATGGGGGCAATCCACACATACGCTTAGTCTGGGTTTTTTCGCTCGTCATGAGTCCAATCATGGTCGGGGAAAGATTTTCAATGCTGAAACACCGTTCTATGATGGTGGGCAAGGTGGCCGCGGTGACCGTTCTTATAAGTATCGCAACCGCATCCAACTAAATCAATCAGGACTCTATGTGCAGGATAAATTCATGTTGTCTACAGCCCATGGAACGCTTAGTACAACGGCAGGTGTGCGACTTGAATTCCAGAACCGACGCTTTGCAGCCAGTCCGCGCATCAATACGATGTGGGCCTTTGACAATGGGTTGAGCTTCAATGCTGCCTATGGTATCAGTTATAAGATACCCGCCACAGCTTATCTCTATCCAGAAAACGTGTATTTCGACCGTCTTGTGTACAGCAATTACAGCAATAATGCCAAAGAACGACTGTTTTTATACAAGACAAAGGTCGTTGATCCCACCAATCCCAACCTGCGTTCTCCTTATACTCACAGCTTCGAATTGGGTACAACATACGCCAAGTCCAACTTCAATACATCGCTGACAGGCTATCTGAAGATTGATCAGAGAGGCATAAGTTCAGAGGCTGTGCTCGATACTATGTGGGTTCAGCGCTATGAAACCGTATCTCAGCAGCCCAATCAGCGCCCCATTTATGCACCAAAGGGCGCTCCCGAGCTGATTATCGACTATTACTATACGCCTCGCAACCAGCTTTACAGCCGTAATGCAGGCTTGGAATGGATTGGAGGTCTGCGCAATATCAGGCCTATAGGATTGGATGTTAACTTCTCTGTGGTTTATAATTACAGCTTTTACTATCAGAAAGGGGAACGCATGGGCACAAGTATCGACCTCGATAAAGAGGCGGTTGCCGGTATCTATAAGCCTACGAAGAACACTTCTAACGAACTCATCTCAACCCTTAGTCTTACCAAGCAGATCCCTACTCTTGGCTTGATATTCAATCTGCGCTTGCAAAACTTCTGGTTCCGACACTTCAATCGTCATGGCTTTGATATCTATCCTATCGGCTATATCGATCAGAATTTTCATCGTGTATATCTTGATGAAGAGCAGCGCAAAGACATTCGCTGGACTTATATCCGACTGAAAGACAGTGAACCTGTAAATATCTCGCAGCCTATCATCATTCCCAACTGTCATCTTCGGGTGTCTAAGGAGATTGGAAAAAAACTGCGCCTTTCGTGCTATATCAATAATGTGTTCAACTATCGCCCTTGGATAGAACGTCAGGGTGACCGCATATACTTTAATCAACCGCCGACAGTGAGCATGGATGTCAGCTATAAGTTCTGAATGACTACACGCTCTTCGTAAGCGATATAAACAATAACAATTCTATAATAAAATGAAAACAACAAAACATTGGGGCAGCAACATTGCCCTGTTCATGGCGCTGATCATGACCGTTTTCTTCACTGCTTGCGGTGAAAATGACACTCCTGAAGTATCAAGTGCTTCGGTGAAATTGAATGTTAAGATTAACAAGACTTTCGAAAAGGCTAAGACCAAGAATGTGGTTATCACGTTGAAAAACACCAGTACAGGTAAGGAAACTACCTATGAGACCACACTCAATACCGACATGGTGCTGCCTAATCTGCCTGTAGACATGTATGACATAACGGCAACCTATACCATTCCTGCCAAAGAGTATACCGAAATAACAGGTGAGAAGACTTCCGAAGATGTGCTTTTCTCGGCAGCAGCAACGGGCATACAGCTTCAACCAAACAAAGAAAAAGAAATAAACTTGGAGTTGACAACCTCTACTACGAATGACTTTGTCATTAAAACGATTTACTATGCAGGGTCAGACAATAAGAAAGCTGCAGGCGAAAATGATTGTTTTGTAGAGATTTATAACAACTCTGCAAAGACGCTTTATGCTGATGGTTTGTGCTTTGCCCTCACAACGATGAACCGATATGGCTATATGGCAGATGGTACTATACATAAGTTAGCACCTATAAAAAGGTTCTATCTGACTTCTAAAGGCACCTACGATTGGAGCAAATCAGAAGGTATGGCTGACCCAGCAGGAGCCAATGACAAGTATGTTTATGGCAATGTTGTCATCATGGTACCCGGTTCGGGTAAGGATCATCCCGTTAAACCAGGTGAAAGTTTCATCATTGCTCCTTTTGCCCAGAACTATAAGCAGCCCTTCACTACATCATTGGGCAAACAGGTTACTCCCGAATGGCCCGACTCTACACTCGACTTGAGCAAGGCAGAGTTTGATGTGGTGTACCCTGGATACGAGCAGTTGGATAACAAGAATGCTGTCAATATGGTGCTGATACAGAAAGGAAATAACAAGTATATGAGAATGTCGCGCAATGGTAAAGAGGGGTATGTCATCTTCCGTCATTCTTCACCTGCTACCTTACCGGCATATCAGTATCCATATAAAGATTTGAAGTATTCTGATAAAACGGTCTATACTCAAATTCCAATAGCTTCTGTTATTGATGCTGTTGAGGTTATTAATCCTAATGCTGATGGCTATGTTTCACCAAAGGCTTTCCCGAAATCGCTTGATGCAAGCTACACATTCTCTAAGCCCGATTATAGCTTCCGCTGTGTTTCTCGCAAGGTGAGCCGTACAGAAAATGGTCGCATCATACTGCAAGACCTCAACAACTCTGCAATCGACTTTGTAGAGATGATCCCTAATCCAAAGGCATTTGCTCCAAACAAGTAAAGTCTGAGGCTATGAATTTCAGCCTGCCTGCGCTTATGATGCAGGCAGGCGAAATATTGTTTAAGACAGTTTTTATAATCAACTAAATTGCATTGAAAGGCTGCTTAGTAGCTTTTAGGTAGCAGGAATTTTCAGAAATAGTCTTGATTTATAAAGAACAAACCCATTACTATGCACGTACGTATACTCTTTTCTTGTCTCTTGTGTGGGCTTTTCTCCATTGCACACGCTCAAGATTCGCTCACGCGTTTTGCCGTTCCGACTTCTCAAGAATGGCAACTGCACCACCGGATCATGGCTTTACCCTTAGGTGTTTACTTGCTTCCTGCTTGTAACTATGGTTATACCTCGGTGGCTTTCACGCAAGCGCAAGGTGCTTTGGCGCGCATTCAGACACCCGAAAAAGATACGAACGTGAGACTTTCGTCCATGGGATTATATGCTTCTGAGCGTTGGCGACTCTATGGAGAGTTTGCCTACGACCGACAATTTGCCGACAGCGTGGGGTGGTTGCTTAGCGAAACGCCACACCATGGCATGCCTTATTATTTTGCATCGCCCCGCAAAGGCAATTGGCAGAATGAGACTTATCTGCTGAAAGGAATGGCCAGTTATAAGCTTTCACGCTTGTTGGCCATTGGTGCTGGCCTGCAGATAAGATATCACAAGGGTGCACGCAGCAATGATCCACGCCTTTCTGCCGAAAGTTTTAATTCGCGTTATCATCTTAATGTCGACTTAAATCTTGCTCCTGTACATATTGCTGTGGGAGCGGGAATGGTCTATGGTACGAGTGATAACAACCTTATCTACGTCAATGAGAGCAATGATCGCATTGACCGTCTTGACTTCATGGCCTATGAATTGATGGGATTTGGCATGCATCGGAAAACAGGTAAGCTGCAAAATCGCGAGATGCAAACCAATACTTACGGACATGAACTGGCTCTGCAAGCCTATCTTCATGTAGACAGTACTATGTTCTGGGTACGCGCAACATATCTTTCACAACGCGATAGCATACGCCGAAGCAGGGTTACTAACGTGTCGGCTAATCTTCTTTCCACCTATAATCTTCGTCAAACGAATGTTCTCTTGGGCATAACTCATCCTTTCTCACGTGTTCTTCACCTGCAGGCTACAGCTTATGCTGACTTTACTAAAGGCTGGGATAGGCTGGATAATATTCTTGGTGGGCAGAAAAATTATGTTTATTCTCATCGCAACATCGGGATGAATGCATTGCTCTATCATCGCTTTTCCTCAGATAGACTCGATCTTTATAGCCTAAATGCTTCAGCCGAGCATGAAAAACGACAAGACGGTGCTACGCAGCATGTTTTTCTTCGAGATGCTTTTCATATGGTTGCAGCCTATCGTTCACAGCGTCCTTTGCCTCGTGCTTTCGCCTTTTTCTATGGTGCAAGTCAGGCTTTCACCTTACCTTCGGCTTCATTGAACTATCCTTCAACACAGGAAAATGTGTTTTCAACCCAGCTGGCACGTCCCTTGCAACGTTTCTATGCCACATCAACAGCTTGCACTCGTATTGATATTGGTGCCGTGAAACGCTTTTCCCACTATCGTTTGGCGCTTTCCATGGCCTATCAGCTGGCCTATGCACTCAAGGCACAACCTACCATTCACGGTACGCGCCAATACTTTGAGGCTGCAATAGGATTGGCTTTTTAATGGTTTGAATGTAGGCCTTCATGTAGATTGGAGTGTTCAATCTCTATGCATTGGTCCTTTATTTGTGAAGCTATCTGCACTTTCAGACTACTTCTCTTATAGTAAGGTGGAACTTGTTGTGGTAAGCCATCTTCTTTCTTTTCACTTCAAAGAGCTGTGGAAAGTGTTTTTATCCATTATTTTTCTCGTTTGCTTTTAATCTATAACTTGTTTCGTTGATATATGTCAATAAAAACAGTTGTTTGCGCAAACAAAGTTATAAATTCTTGTTGCTTCAATCTTTTCAGCGTATCTTTGCAATGTCTTAAAGAAAGAATAAGATATTAGGATAATATAAATTAGGTATAACAGAACCCAGAAATGAAATAGGGGTTCACAAAAGATGAAAGGTAAAAAGATTATGAAAAAGATGTTTTTGACACTCGTTGCAGTTATGAGTATGACAATGGCTTTTGCTGAAGGTGAGAATACAGTGGCAACAAATACAGTTGCAGCTTACGATATGAAAGTCAATTACAGCAAGCTTGCAGAGGCACTTGGTCTGTCAATGGATCAGCTTGAGAGCGTAGAAGATGTTCATAAGACATTCTGCATTGAAATGATGAATGCAGCTAATGCTCCTAAGGATGAGCGTAAGAACATGGTTGACAAGGCTATTGAAAAGAACCTCAAGTATATGCACTATATTCTGAACAACAGCCAGTACAGCAAGTATCTTCTGTTGCTCAACACCACAATGAACAATCGTGGACTCAATAAGTAAATCGCATTTAAGAGAGAGAAATATGATAGAGCTGGATGTCTGGTAAAACAGATGTTCAGCTCTTTTGTTTTATGACATTTCTTAAAGCAATCCGCTTGGGGGAAGTTCTCCATGTAGCTGTTGATTGGCAAAGCAAGCATTGCAACAGCCATTGGCTTTTTCTTTCCTGTGCGAACACTATGGAAGGTTTGTGTTGGATGCTGTAGTTATTTCTTCAAATGCTATCTTCAATTTCATGAAAGAGTGGGCCAGTAATCCCCTATACTGCCCCCACATTCTCCATTCTTTATAGCATAACGCTACGGCTTGCCTATTTTGCTTTTACATACAAATTGGTATATTGGTAATAGGCTTGTGCTTTGCGAACGAGCTTTTCATCTGTCTTTCTGGCGGGTTGCTCGTCATAAGTGCCGTCTTGTAATGGTCGCAAGGTATATTGCTGAACGTTGCGGACGGGTGAGAGCACTGTCAGTCGATTGCCTTCCATATAGCCTAAGTCTTGGTAGGTTGCCATGAATGCCCGAGGATGATAGGTCGGAGCAAGAATATCCTGTCCTGTGAAACTTACGCTGCTGCGTAGGTTGAGCAGTGAGAGAACAGTAGGCATCAAGTCAATTTGAGAACAGATTTTCTCAATCTTCCCTTGTTGTATGATGTCCGGTGCATAGACAAGGCACGGGATGTGATAGCGGTCTATAGGCAATGAGGTTTTTCCTGCACTGGAGGCGCAGTGGTCAGCAATGACAATGAAGACAGTGTTCTTAAACCATACTTTCTTTTTTGCATCATCAATGAACTTACCAATCGCATAATCCGTATATTTAACAGCGGCTTCCCGCGTGTTAGGATCACCATTCACTGTTATTTTCCCAGCGGGGTAGGTGTAGGGGCGATGGTTGCTGGTAGTCATAATCTGTGCAAAGAAAGGATGTCCCGACTTGTTATTTGTATCGAACACCTGCAGGCTTTTCCTGAATATATCTTCATCACAGACACCCCATATATTTGCGAAAGTCACTTGGTTGTCAGGGATATTTTTCCTATCAATTACCTCATAACCGTTATGACTGAAGAAGTCGCCCATATTGTCAAAGTAGCTGTCGCCACCGTAGATGAACTGCGATTTGTAGCCTAAACGCGATAATACACTCCCAACGGAGAGGTTGCCCATTCTGTTGGCCTTTCGCTTAATAATACTCTCTCCGGCACTCGGTGGCAGACAAAGAGACAGGGCTTCCAACCCTCTGACCGTCCTGTTACCTGCAGCAAAGAGGCTGTCAAAGACAAGACTCTCCTGCATGAGTCTGTCAAGTCGTGGTGTAAGGTTCTGTTTGTTTCCATACCGTGTGAGGAAATCTGCGCTGAGACTTTCTACTGTGATGAGAACAATGTTTGGCCGATTTTCTGCAAGACTGTCGCCTATGTTCTTCTTGCCATCCTTGTTCAGTCCGCTCAGTTGCCGGTACATACTTATACATTCCTGCTTTGGCAGCATGGCATAGAACTGATCATATGCCAGCTTATTGCTTTGGAAAGCGATGACGAAATCGCATGCTCCGTTCTGTTCTAATTGCGTAACGTATTGATTATCGCTCTTGAGGGAGTGTGTCCCCCATAAGATGAAGTATGCACTTGTTGCAAGAACAGCGTATAAGAAAAGGTGTATGATGAGCATCTTTACACCATAAAGCTTTGTGATATTAAATCTGTAATGGCGCGACTGCAGGAAGATGATGCCAACGGTGAGGAGTAGTGTCATGCCAATCATGGGGATAATGGCATACGACTCCATGATGTTTCCTATTACTTCGTGGGTATAGACCAGATAATCTACCGCAATGAAGTTGTATCTCACTCCAAACTCACCCCAGAAAATGTATTCTCCCGCAGTGACACATAGAAACAGAAAGACATAGACAGCCCAGGTAAGATAGAGTGAAACTCTTCGCCAGGTCTCCCTTATCTTCGGAAAGAAGAAGCGCATGGAGAAGCTGAACAGCTTCCAACCCAAGAAAATCCGGGCAATTGTTGGTGCACCACCTCCATACTCATGAAAGATAGTGTGGAAGAACAGCACGTATACGAATGATGCAATCAGTAGGATTTCTATCATCCATCCTATGATGCGATGATACTTTCGTTCGTTCAGTCCAAGATAGATAATCAGTAATGGCAGAGCGAGTAAGATAGCCATGCAGAAGTCGGAAACAATACCGATGCTTAATAATCTGACTATCTCTCCCAAGGAGAAAGACGCATCTCCGGGAGTAGCGTGCATAAGAATGATACGCAGGATGAGTCCAATGATGATATATAACTTTAGAAATCGGGTTCCAATGAGGTAAATAGGATTTCTGTAAATCAATTTTTTATCGTTCATATTCATTTGCTTTGCTGCAAACTTACATAAAATTTTAGAAACCCGCAACAATCAAACTAAGATAATCTTTCTTTTCTTTTAGAAAGAATGTTGAATGTAAGAATGCACATCAAAAATTACAGAGTGCACGGTCATAAGTCAGATAAACTTACCGAGCAGCATAGAAATAATCATGAAATTAAAAGTATATATGTTGTTCATATAGAGAAAATTAATTATTTTTGTAGCCTATATTCTTAAAAATAATACATTGAAATGGAAGAAAATCTTGTTTCAAGACATGTGTTAGACGCAAGTCATTATGAGGGAAAGGGAAAGTGGAAAGGTGTAATACAAGGCTGGATTGTATTTCTGGTTATATTCATAGCCACGCTTATTCCTGCTGTTCGGCAGGCGCTGCTTGGTTTTGCTGACTCGGTAAAGAGTGTAGAATGGGTCGTAACGTCTGTTCATTTCTTGCTTAATGGCTTTTGGATTATAGCTGTTTTTATGGCAATTGGCACACTCATGAAATGGAGAGAAAAACAGCCATTCGAAGAGATTTGCATCTATGAAGACGGCATTGGCTTTGTTACGGTGTTGGGAAGACAAGAGAAAGTAAACTTCGATCAGGTGTATGTGCACTATGGTGCTTATCAGAAGAGTGTCTATATTGATTGTGCCCTGCTTGGGATCTCAGCCAAGAATATTCCATGGAATTATTTCTCACAGTCTGATGTCCTGCACAAGAACCTTCAGCGTTATGCAAATTGGAATATTGGTAAATACAAGAAAAAGTAAATGAATTAAAGTAAATAGTCAATGGAAAGTACTACTTATTATGTTTGGGCTGCCCTTGTCATCGTCTTAGGCATTGTGGTGGTTGTTTTGGGTGTGTGGTATAATGTGAACTATGGTAAGTTTAAACCAAAGTTTGAATTCTTCTCAGATGGTTCTGCCCGTATGATATTTTTCGGCGTTTCAGAACGCTACAGAAAGCAGATGGAACGTTTCAATGCAGAATATAAAGTAGGACAGACGGTCACATATCATGACCGAGTTTATGTCATAGAGGAGATTAAGCCGATTGATGCCTTTGATGATAAATATCTTGGGCAGCGTCATGGTTTAGCTGCCTACTTGAAGGAAGTTTAGACTGATAACACCGAAAAGCTTGGTAAGTCAGGCTCAATAGATGAGAAACATATTCTGTGATTACATTTAATCATACCTCTTTATAAAGGGCATTTTATCATGTCATCTCTGTCATATCAGTGTGTAAGATGATAGAGATGACATGATGAAATGACAGAGATTGCGCGCTAAGATGAATGAAGTTGCAGCCTGTTTTCATAGATATGGGAAAGCATGCTGATAACTTCTGCAGTTTTAGAAGAAATATAAGGAAGCTCTTTCGCGCGTACATTATAAATATATATATAGATCAGTTGGTGGCTGTCAGAGAAGTGATAATTGCAACAAAATAATTAAAAAGCTTTACAAAGTATGCTTTTGGAGTATGTCCTTATCTCTCTGAATTACGCCCAATTTTCCACCGACTTTTCCTCCACTTCTGCTCAACTTTTCTTCACTTGCCCTGAAGTTTAGATTAATTAACATTTCAACTATCTGATAATCAATGGCTTTTCTTTCTCTAAGAACAAGAACAAAGAACAAGAACAAGAACGACGGAAAGAAACAGAAGAAAGGGAGCCGCCGACGCCGATGTGTTCTCTGTGTAGTTTTCTTTACAGTTGCATCGCAGTCTTCAAGCTTGCGGTCAGCCTCTCTGCGGTCAGCCTTTTGTCGGTATGTTCTGTTTCCTGACCTCGTAAATCCTGTCTTTCTGTCATGATTTATGAAAATTTTCAGTTATTTTCAAACTTTTCTTTAAAAACATTTGGAAGTGGCGTGTTTTTGTATTACCTTTGCAAACGCTTTCAGGAAGAAATCACTTGAACATTGATTATGAATTCCAGGAGCAAGGCAGGGGTCTTGCAAAAGGCTCTGGCCACTTAGAAGAAGCGTTCTTTGAAAGGATTTACAT
>ERZ773008.912-NODE-912-length-21245-cov-7.561538_pt1 | contig 21245 bp, 22 predicted proteins | sample MGYA00580664_ERZ773008 | MGnify/ENA primary metagenome ERZ773008 (study PRJEB29015, sample SAMEA2738016) | human oral metagenome | biome: human oral; feature: human-associated habitat; material: dental | place: China | collected 2048 ... | reverse complement strand
CGTAATGGTGCATCTTCTTTTATAAATATTTCTAAAACTACATTTTCTTTTTTTACATTTATTATAATATCATTTTTATCTACTCGATGATACTCACTTATTATTTCGAAACCTAATTTTTCAATATAAAATTCTTTAGTCTTATTATAATTTCTTCCTATTATTGCTATATGATGAATGCTTTCAAATATCATATATATCCTTTCTCAATTTCCGATTATTATCTTTAAGTCATCTCATAATTTCTACTACTAACTAAAACTTTCATCAATTCTTCTGGATCTACCTCTTCATAATCCCCTTTATCCGTATAGGCAAAAGATACTTCATCTCGACTTGTTGTGGTATCATTCATATATTTCTTAAAAGTTCCATGAATTTGTTTTACACCTGTTTTTTCAAGTATTTTCTCTATATTATCACTTGTTATCCCTGCTCCTGCTAAAATTTCAATATGTTGTCCATATTTTTCTTGGAATAACTTTATTAATTTAGCCCCTCTTTTTACGTTATTAGCCAATCCACTTGTTAATATTCTAGTACAACCTAATCCAATTAAGCGTTGAATATTATATTCAGGATTACTTGCACAGTCAAAAGCTCTATGAAAAACACTTTCTGCATTATATTTGTCACAAAGTTCTATCATTTTCTCTGTTGCTAGCCAATCAATTTCATTATTTTCTGTTAAAAAACCAAAAACAAGACCATTAGCTCCATGTTTTAATAATTCTTTTGCCTCCCTAAACATTTGTTCTTTTTCTAAATCACTATAACAAAAACCACCACCACGCGGACGTACCATTGCCATAATGGGTAATACTACACCTTTTTCAAGAACCATATCTAAGACACTAAGATTGGGTGTTAGTCCACCTAAATAACTTGCACTTACCAACTCTATTCTATGAGCCCCCAAGCTTTGGGAAATCAAACAATCCTTTACACTATTCGCACAAACTTCTACTTTTAACATAATTTCACTCCTAAATTAATAATAACTATATTATAACATAATGAAAAAATTGATTAAAGAAAATAAATACTATAAAATTAAAAAAACCACATCTTTTATATAAGATGTGGAATATAAAGAAAAAGGAGTTTGACTTAACAAACATCCTTTTCTATAGCAACAGCTAATTATTTAACAGCTGAAGTTTTAGGTAAAACTTTTTTAGCTGGTACTTTCGCACCTTTTTCTACTTTAAGAACTTCACCTTTTTTAAGTTTGTTAGCATCTTTTGTTGCTTTTTCAGATTTATCACCTAAGTTTTTGTCAGCTGCTGGTTTTAATGACTCGAAAGTAGCTGGAGCATTTGTATCTGCTTGAGTTCCTCCTGCTGTGTTTGGTAAGTCAAAAGCAGAAGCTGCTGGCGCTGCAAATAAAGCTGCTGCAAATACTGATAATAATACTTGTTTTTTCATCGTTATTATCTCCTTTATATATTTTTTATTTTTATACGAACACTATCGTATATAAATATTATAGCATCTTAACCTTAAAAGTCAAGCATTTTTTCACATTCTCTACACAAAAGACATTCTTCGTATATTAATACACATTCCATATAAATAATTTTACTGATATTTCTCTATATAAAATAAGCTAAATATATATTTGTAAAAATTTTTAATAAATAATTTTATCGATATTTTTAGATTAACTTTATTATTTTTAAAACTTTATTAGATTTCTGAAAGAGATTTCTTATATCTACTTTATAATTAATATTTATAAATAGTTTTCTATATGTATATTAGCTTTTATTAAAAAAGACTAGTCATCTTATTTATGATGACTAGTCCTGTAAGTATTTATATTTTTTCTATAATCCTTCTACATAACTGTATGCACTTTGTGCAGCGATAGCTCCATCAGAAGCTGCAGTTATTACTTGGCGAATTTCTTTTTCACGAACATCACCTGCTGCAAAAATACCAGCTACTTTTGTCTCTAATTTTTCGTTAGTTGGAATATACCCTGCTTCATTTGTAATTCCTAGTATTTTAAAATCTTCTGTTTGTGGTAACATACCTACATAGATAAAAATACCATCTGCAGAAACTGAACTTTCTTCTTCTGTTTTTACATTACGTATTTCTACAGAAGAAACTTTTCTTTCACCTTTAATTTCTAATGGAATACTATCCCAAATAAAGTGAATATTTTCTTTAGCAAATGCTCTATCTTGCAGAATTTTTTGAGCGCGTAGTTCATCACGACGGTGAATAACAGTTACTTTATTTACTAAGTTTGATAAGTACAGCGCTTCTTCAATAGCAGAGTCTCCTCCACCAATTACTATTACCTCTTTATTTCTAAAGAACGCTCCATCACAAACAGCACAGTAACTTACACCTTTTCCTGAGAATTGTTCTTCTCCAGGGATATTTAACAACTTATGTTCTGAACCTGTCGCAATAATCACTGACTTCGCTACATATTCATTCTCACCTGCTGTCAAATATTTCAATTCATCTCTTACCTCTACTTTTTTAATATTTCCAAAAGCAAATTCTGTTCCAAACTTTTTAGAATGTTCAAACATTTTCTCTGATAGTTCTGGTCCAGTTACCATCTCATATCCTGTATAGTTTTCTATTTCTTCTGTTGAAAGCATTTGACCACCTGGGTATTTTCTCTCCAACATTAATACTGACATATTAGCACGTGATGCATAAATAGAAGCAGTCATCCCTGCTGGTCCTGCACCAACAATAATTAAATCGTAAATTTTTTCTGACATATATTTCACCCTCTTTTTTATGATTCTATATACAAAACTTTTTTATCTTTATATTTTGTATTAAGCATTATTAAGTATATCAGACTTCCTATAACAAATACCAGTGAAAGAACTTGAGATACTCTTAACGAACCGATATACAATGAGTCTGTTCTCATACCTTCTACTACAAAGCGCTCAATACCATAAAGAACTATATACATTGCAAACACTTCACTTTGAGCCAATTTCTTACGAATTAATAATAAAATAACTAAAGCAATAAAACACCAAAGGCTCTCATATAAAAAAGTTGGTTGATGGTATGCTCCATCTATATACATATTTTCAATAATAAAATCTGGTATAAACCTTTTTTCCAAGAATTCTCGACTAACTACTTCTCCATATGCCTCATGGTTAAAGAAATTTCCCCAACGTCCTAGCATTTGCCCTACTAAAAGGCTAGGAGCTATAATATCTAACATTTTAATAATTTTTATTCCACGGCGTCTTGCAAAGAAGTATAATACTAAAAATCCTCCCAACAATCCGCCGTATATCGCTATTCCGCCATCCCAAATTGCAATTATTTCATCTTTTCGAGTACTATAATAATCCCATCTAAACACTACATAATACGCACGTGCAAAAATAAATGCCATCGGTAATGCTAAAAGTAATAAATCTAGCATCGTCTCTTTTTTTAAGCCTCGCTTTGTTGCTTCATGGTCTGCCATCATATATGCAACTAGCACTGTCATTGCAATTATTATTCCATACCAATAAATTGGTTTTGAAAATAAATAAAAGGCAATTGGATCTAAATATCCTAAAGTCATCCTTATTCTTCCTCACTTTTCATATTATTCTTTTTTATTTCTTCCGCTAACCGATCAGTAAAATCTTCTGCAGTATTAATACCCATTTGATTTAAGCGATAATTCATAGCTGCAGTTTCAATAATAATTGCAACATTTCGACCTGGGCGAACAGGAATAGTTTTTTTCTCTATTTTTGAGTTTAGTATCTCTTTATATTCATTTCCCAATCCAATCCTATCATATTGCTTATTATCATTCCAAGTTTCTAAATGTACATTAAGTTGCAAGCGTTTATCACTTCTTACTGCTCCTGTTCCAAATAATGTCATTACATTTATAATACCTAGTCCTCGAATTTCCAATAAGTGTTTAATAAGCGTAGACTCGCAACTACCAATTAATAATCCACGCTCTATTTCTTTAATATCAACTCTATCATCAGCTACTAATCTATGCCCACGATTAATAAGTTCTAGCGCTACCTCACTTTTACCAATACCGCTTTCCCCCGTAATCAATACACCTATTCCATAAACTTCAATAAAAACTCCATGAACAGAAGTTGTTGGAGCAAATTCTTTTTGAATATAATTTGTAATATTCCCCATAAGTTTTGTAGTTTCTTGAGTACTCCTTAAAACTGGTGTATCATATTCATTTGATGCTGCAATTAGTTCTTCTGGAACATCATGATTTGTTGAAATAATGATACAAGGCGTTATTCTCGTACATAACATACGTGTTCGAGATTTTTTTTCAGCATCTGCTATTAATTTAAAAAATGATAATTCACTTGTTCCTAATATTTGAATTCTCTGTGGAGAATAATGTGAAAAATAGCCCGCAAGTTGCAAAGCAGGTCGTGATAACTCCTCAGTCGTTATCTCACGATCTAAACCAGCTTCTCCACTTATTACTTCTAGTTTTAATCTTTCTACAATATCTCTTGTTGTTAGTTTTTTCATTAATTCATTTCCTTTATGTTTGTATTATACAAATAATATTTGTACATCTTTCTTCTAAAATCTTTTTATTATAATTTTTTTATCTCCTGTATTTAATAATGCATTAAAGATAGATATAAAAATTGCTAAAAAGAATGCCGATCCGAAAGATGAAACAATAAAATGTGGTGCCAACAGATATGATACTAACAATATTATACCTGCATTTATTACAACAATAAATATACCAAAAGTCATAATTATTGGCACAATACTTATAAACATTAGTAATGGTCTAATAAACATATACATCAATGTTATTAGTGTTGCTCCATAAAATCCATAACTAGGTTTATCTATTAATAAGCTTGATCTAAATAATCCTGAAAAAGCAAGAACAATCAACGTGTTGACAATAATACTCTTTACTGCCGTCCATAATATTGATTTACTTTTCTGCATAAAATCTCCTTTCTTTAATAACAAGAGAAAGTGAGAATTCTATCCTCACTTTCCTTCTTTAAATATAAACGAAACTATTTTGTGAATTCTTCTGTGATTTGAGGAACTACTTGTTTTTTACGAGAAACAACACCTTCTAATGTCATAAAGTCATTAGCAAGAGTTTTCCCGAATGCCGCAGCAACTTTGTCTTGTTTTGCTCCTAATACTAATACCTCAGAATTTGAAGTTAAAATATTAGTAATTACAAATACAAATGCTGATAAAGATTTTTCAGAAATTTCTGAGTTGATAGCATTTGCTAATTCTTCTTTACGATCTGCTACTTCTTTTTCATCAACTGTATTAATTTGAGCAACAATAAGTTTATCATCGCCTAGAATAAATTCTTTAGCATCTAGTGTGATTAACTCTTCTGCTTTTTTGTCTTTAGTAGATGCTCCTGCTTTAAGCATAGCTAGACCATATTCTTCTAAGTTCACACCTGCTATTTTAGCTAGTTCTTCTGCTGCTACTTTATCACGTAATGTACATGTTGGTGATTTTAGTAATAATGAATCAGAAATAAGTGCTGATAACATTAGTCCTGCCATTTGCTTGTCAATATGGACACTTTGTTCTTCATAGATTTTTTTAAGGATTGTTGCTGTACATCCTAGTGGTTCTGCACGGTAGTATAGAGGTCCCGCTGTTTCAAAGTTTGCGATACGGTGATGATCAATTACCTCACGAATAACAGCTTTTTCTATTCCATTAGCAGATTGTTGAAATTCATTATGGTCAACTAAAATAACATGTTGTCCTTCTTTTAATTCCTCTACAAGACGTGGTGCGCTTACATTGAAATATTCTAATGCATACTTAGTTTCATCATTTAATTCGCCAAGTCTTACCGCTTCAGTATCCATACCTTGTAATCTTTTTAAGTTATTATAAACAATTGCTGAACAGATACTATCTGTATCAGGATTTTTGTGTCCAAAAATTAAAATATTAGTCATTTTTTAAAACTCCTTAATTTATACTTACTTATATTCTACCTTTTTTTTGCTATTTTTTCAAAATATTTATTAATTATTGTTTAAAATTTCTTTAATTTTTAATCTACAAAAATATAATAGCTAGTTTAATATTATTATAAACTCTTTTTAGCTAATGATAAATCCACATGACAATATCCTGTTGGATTTTTTTCTAAATATTTTTGATGATATTCTTCTGCATCAACATAATTACTAACTTTTTCTACTTCTACTGCAATCTTTTTCGAAAACTCTTTTTGTAATATTGTTATAAAGTCACTTACTTCTCTATAAGTTTCCTCATCAACATAATAAATCCCTGTTCTGTATTGACGTCCAATATCTCCACCTTGTTTATTCACACTAACTGGATCAATAATTCTAAAATAATGACGTAGAACATCATTTAGTGATAATATCTCATTATCGTATTTTAAGTATATTACCTCTGCATGATCTGTTGATTTTATTTTTTGATAATTAGTTTCTGTAGTAGTTCCATTACTATACCCTACTTTGGTTCCGATTACTCCGTTTAGTTGAGAAAAATATCCCTCTACTCCCCAGAAACATCCACCCGCTAAATAAACTTCTTTAATCATCGCTATTCTCCTCTCCACGAATGAAATTAAGTATTTATTATTATACTATAAAATATACACTTTTTACATTATTCTAGCTTAATAATATATAAAATAAGCTTCGAGTTAATTATCTTAAACTCAAAGCTCTAATAATATTAAACTATTCCTTTGTATGTGTTTCTTCAAAAATACGGTGTTCTATCTTATAATTATGAAAAATCGCATTAATTTCTGCTCCTATTATTAGTATATATCCTGTAATATATAACCAAATAATAAACGCCATCAACGCTCCAATAGTACCATATGTTTTTATATAACTAGAAAAATGATCAATATAGTATCCAAATAATCTACTGACTAATGTCCAAGAAATTGTTGAAAATACCGCTCCAGGTAATATACTAATAGATTTTAATTTTAAGTTTGGTCCTAGTATATATAAAAATACAAAGACAATGAAAGTAAACAAGATTGGAAAACTATAACTTAAGTATGACCACATTGTATAAAAACCTTCATCCAAGTTAAATTTGTGAAATAACAAATATGTAAGTTGTTTGCCAAAAACAACTAATGCTAAAACTAGAAACATACCTATTAAGAATAAAACTGTAAAAATTATACTTATAATTTTTGTTACTATCCAAATACGTCCATCACGTACTCTAAATGCATTGTTAAATGCTATAATTATCCCATATATACCATTAGATGCAGACCATAAAGTAAATACTACCCCAATAGTAATAATTGTATTATTATTTTTACTATTTAAAACTTCGCTTATCATATTAAAAAGATAATCCCCCAATGCACCAGGGGCAAAAGTTTGTATCTTAGCTAGCAAAAATTGTTGATCTATTTTAAAATATGGTGTTAATGCCAACGCAACTATCAGCATTGGAAACACAGATAAAATAAAATAATAACTTAAATTTGCAGATAAAAGAGATATTTCATCATACATTATGCGATAGTACATCTCTTTTACAAATTTTTTTATTGTTAATTTACCTTTAGGATTCTCTTCGTAAAATGAGTAATTTTTTTCTGGAATAAACATGGCTCTAGAAAATAAATTTAGCTATTGTTTTAGCTGCTTTATAATACATTGGTAATGCTGAAACAGATAATAAATCTAAATTATTAGGTAGATAAGTATTTTTACTAACTGTATATCCTTTTTCTTCTAGAAATTTTTTATATTCCTCAACTTTTTCACGATCTTCATTATTTAGTTTTTCAGTTTTTAATAATGATTTTACTGCAACTACTCCAGCCCCAGCTGTTAGTAGAAATAATACTTTTTTATTCATTATTTTTCTCCTTTGGAATCAATTCAATTTTAAATCATATAGTATCATTTTAAACTATTTGCTAAGACAAAGCAATACATTAATTTTAAAAGTGATTAATATCAACAAGATTCTTTATTTAATAATCTTGTATAAAAAACTAGAACTATAAATAACTATTTACATAGAAATATAGTTCTAGTTTATAAAACATTATTCAGATGATTTTCCTTTATTCAATTGCTCTATTATTTTTTTGTCATAATAGTTATTAAGATTTTTAATGCTGTACATTTTATTCATATAAATACCTACAACACTAAACATTACCACAACTACAAGCATAGTTACAAGTAGTGATACTATAATAGCATTACCCTGTTTATCTTTTAGCATGGTAGTTTTTTTATTAATCATTTTTACTTTCCCGTGTATTAGTTGATTGTTTATCATTATTTTTATCTGTATCTTTTTCTTCAGATTCTTTTTTATTTTTTTCTTCAGTTTTAAGTTTTAAATAAAGATTCCTTTCTTTATCTTCTCTATCCCTTAGTGTTATATGAATCATGTCTTCATCTTGTTCAATAGAATATGATTTTAATTTTTTCAACAGTAAAATATATCCAGCATAAAAATCCTTACTCTTTTGCTTTGCTATATACACTCTATCTCCTTGAAAAACTAATTTAACCTCTTCTTTTTTGTCCTTATTAGTCATCATTACAAAATTACTTTCTCTTTCGACTTTACTACTATCATTGTAAATTTCTAATATTTTCTTATGCGCTAATGCATATTCATAATTAGTAAAATCTAAAAAATTCCTTGATGTTTTTATTGTAGTTTGAAGTATTAATGTCAACAATAACGATAAAATAAGGAGTAGAAATAACGAAATTGTTAGCTCCAACAAAGTAAATCCTTTACTATTTTTCTTAGTAACTAACTTCTTCCCCTGTATCTTCATCAACTATTTTCGCCTTCTTATCTTTAACTTCTATGTAATATTGTCCACGCCTATTAGTGAAGTTACTATGTTTATTAATACTTATTTCTTCATAAAGAACCTCTTTCATTTCCAGTTCTTTTTCAAGCTTGCTCAAATTAGCATATTGCCTAACCATATTAGGAATTAGAAATACGAAAAGCAATGAACAAATAAACAGTGCCCCTATAAGTTCTACAAATGTAAACCCTGATTTATTCAATTTCATCAATGGTTATATATCCAGTATCTAAGTAAATAATAAGTCTATATAAACTTTCAGGAAACTTTACATCGACTGTATTTGCCCTAGATATTAAATTCCCTTCTCTATATTTAAATCTGACATTCGGCCTGTTTAAAAGTACTTTTCCATCATTTGAAATCTTTTTCCAGTAATTTTGATTACTATAGTGCATGACATATTCTCCATCACTTGAAAATAAATCTATATAGATATTCTCTTCATTTAAACTTCGTGTTTGTAACTGATATAAATCTGATACTAATTCATTTAACGCTAATCTTTCTTTATATTTATTGTAATTAGCTACTGATGTTTTTGATAAAATAATAATGATAATACTGACTATTAACAATACTGCTAACATTTCAACTAATGAATAACCAGCACTATTTTTGTAATGTCGCTTTTCCATTTGATATTACAATTTTTTTACCATTAGGTGCGGTACTAGCTTTTTCTACAGGTCCATCTAAATAATGTTTTTCTACCAATTTCTCAAAAGTAACATTACTATCTTTTTCATTTATTTCGTATGCTGTTACTTGTGATTGAACTGTTTTTTCATATGCTTCCGAACTTTTATCTTTTGCAGTGTCAATATTTTTAGTAATATTAGGTATTATTAATATTAACAAAATTGCAATTATAAATAACACGATAAGCATTTCTATAAGGGTAAAACCGTCTTTCTTTTTTAATTTTTTTAAAATTTTTTCCATAATAAACTCCTTTATTTTAACGAGCTAGCCATGTTGAAAATTGGTAAAAGTATAACCATATATAATCCAACTATCACTAATGCTAGCACACCGAATAATATCGGTTGAATCTTTCTTAAACTTCTGTCTAATGATGTTAAAAATGTATCTAACATCAACTCACTAAACAACTTCAATTCCTTGTCTATTAATCCATTATTTTTCCCATGAATAATAAATTTTTTCATTGATTTATCAAAAAATTTAACTTCTCCTATAGCATCTTCGAATGTTATCCCTGAATCTAACTTTGTTAAAATTTCTTCTGAGAAGCATGTCAGATAATAATCATACTTTTCTTCAATCATGACTTCTAACGCCGTTTTTAGAGAAAATCCACTCATTAAAAATAGGCTTAGTTCCATAGCAAATCTATACGAAAAGTATAGTTTTGCATAATTTTTAACTTTAGGAATAATTAGTAAAGTGTTTAAAAATAGTATAGGCTTATACTTAGCTATATAAAACATATATATTGAACTAAGTATAAAGATAACAAAAATAATAGATATAATTTTTGGAATATAATACAACAATTTTATAAGAATAATAGTTTGAAAGTCCATCTTAATATTAGATGAAGAATAGATGTTTTCAAACTGTGGAATTACTAGTGTATTAAAAACCATTATTAGGCATATTAATGTCATAGTTAAAAATAGTGGATAGCGTAAAGTTTTTATTATCTTTTCTTTTTGTATTTTTTTTATTTGCAGATATGTTTCAACTTCCAGTAACATATCTTCTATGCGACCGTACTGTTCCGCAAATTTTATTTTTGTAACTATTAATTTTGAATAACCAATATACCCTAAAATATCAGATAACTTTTCTCCATTAGAGAGTTTGCTTTTTATCTTTTCTATCTCAACAGCAGGTACATCATACTGAATTAAAAGAAATTCCAAAGAATCTTCTAACATATAACCGTGTTCGATAAGTTCGTACAACCGTTTTATAAAATAAACCTTATTTTCTTTATCAAAAATTTTTTTAATATCCCCATTTTTCTTTTTCATCTTGTGTTATGAATCCTTCCTCATAAGCTAACAAAAATTTTTCATCTAAGGATTTGTTGGTTATTTTTTTATTATCTATATAGTTATGAATATCTTCTTTATTTAATATTTCAGTTATTAATCCTCTTCCTCCAGCTGCTAAATTAACCAACCTTTGAGAAATGATGCAAAGGACCGTTTGTTTTATATCTTCAAGTGATAAATTCAAATCTTTCAAACGATTTATAACACCCACAGAATCCTCTGCATGAATTGTACTTAAAACCAAATGCCCCGAAAATGAAGAAGTAATAACTTGACTTGCTGTTTTAAAATCTCGAATTTCTCCAATTACCATTGCATCTGGATCACATCTCAAAATAGATTTTAGTGCATTATCATAGTTAATCCCTGCTTTTTCATTTACTTGCATTTGAATTAAATTTTCAATATTTTTCTCTACAGGATCCTCAACTGTTATAACTTGTTTATCCATATTAGCAAGTGAACTCGCTAATTTATACATTGATGTTGATTTCCCACTTCCTGTGGGACCTGAAAACAATATTAATCCATACATCTTTTTACTTAATGAATTAATATGCTCCCTATCTTCTTCAAAAATACTATAATCAACATCCTCTAACTCATCAATAAAAATCCTAACTACACAACCCTCTGATAATTCACTCAAAGGTAAAGTAGATACTCTTAAATAATAATTTTTCTCAGATAGCGAATAAACAAAGCGTCCGCTTTGTGGTTCTTTATTACGAGAAATATCTATCCCAGCGTTGTATTTTAGTAATGAGTTAACTGCATCTAACTCCCTATTTGTATAACTTTCATATTTACTCAGATTACCATTGATTCTGAGTTTTATAAAGGAATTACCTGATATGTGTGGATATATGTGTATATCACTAGCTTTGCTTTTAATTGCATCATCTATAATTTTAGTCATCAAACTTTTTACATCAATAACCATCACCCCATTTTATAGATAAAAAAATATAGACTAAGTATCTTGTACCTAGTCTATATCAAAACTATTAATTTAACGCAACCACAGATAACTCATATAGCCTAAGTAATTTGAGTTTTATTATAGATTCAAGTGTCTAGAAAAAGAATATCCCCTAAATCTTTTCAGAACCTCTTCTACTAATTTACAATCCTCACTATCTAACGCTTTTATCATATCAATTACTTCAAAGTGAGTTTTTGCTAACTCTTCGTCATTCACTTTTTCTATTTTGTAACCTACAAGCTCATCAATCGATACATTGTACAGCTTTGCAATAGATACTAGTGTTGCTACATTGGGCTCATTTCTCCCATATTCCCAGTTAGCATAAACGCCATGAGATGATAAATCTAATTTATCTGCTACAGTAGACATAGAGTAATTATTTATTTTTCGAAGTTTCTTTAAATTTTGTGCCAGTAATGTTCCTTTATTCTTCAAGGTAATCCTCCTTTCTCATCTACTTATATTATACCTTCTTTCCTATAAAAAAGCAAATTAAATTATAAATTTTCAAAACTTTTCTTATGATTATGAAAATAATTAATTTTCAATTTCTGTGTAAGGTTTACAGTAAAATTACTACAACAGACGATATGTTAACTGAAACATATAGAAAAACAACACTTATGAAAGCGTTGTTTTGACATTTTAATTAGATTTTTCTATAGTTAATATTTTTATATTTTTTAATAGATTAGTATAAACATAATTCGCAGCAATTAATCCCGCAGTAGATGGACAAAATGCATTAGATGCTGGGGGCATTTTAGATTTTCTTATATCTGATTTTTGATTACCTATTTTTTCTAGATATTCTTTGTTTGCTATAGTTGGGCTCTCCGTCGAGTACACTACAGGAACCTTTCCTTTTATGTTATCTTTTTTTAATTTTATTCTAATTACTTTAGCTAAAGGACACACTGTAGTTTTTCTTATATCTGTTATTTGAAACCTCGTCGGATCCATTTTGTTAGCTGTTCCCATAACACTAATAAACTTAATATCATTTCTTAGACAATGTTTCATCAGATGAATTTTATATGTTACTGTATCACATGCATCTATTACAAAATCTAATTTTTTTTCATAGAATATTTTATATGTTCCTTCTGTATAAAAATCCTGAATAGCTGTAACTTCACAGTTCGGATTAATAGCTAAAATTCTTTTTTTCATTTCTTCAACTTTACTACATCCCACAGTCAACGTTGTTGCATGAATTTGACGATTAATATTAGTTATATCTATATCATCTTTATCCATAAGTACTAATGCTCCAATTCCAGAGCGTGCTAAAGCTTCAGCAGCAAATGAGCCAACCCCACCTATTCCTAATATTCCTACTCTTGACTTTTTTAATATATCTAATCCATCTGTTCCGATTATTAATTCATTTCTTGAAAATTGATGTAACATTTTATATTCCTTTAAATTTTTATTTTATGATTTTCAGTTATAATTATATTAAAAAAGACTGGTAATTAATACCAGTCTAAAACCAAAACACCGTAGTTACTTACTAAAATTGGTCCTGATATAATCAGGTGGGTACAATAGTCTTACCTTCTAAAGTCTTCTCTGAGAAGCGTTTTATACTAATAAAAAATTCTTGTTCCCTTTTAAAAAGTGTTAGGCCCGAATATATGGTAAGTCTTACAAATGTTTTAGTATTCCATACCTATATTTTACCACATCTTTCATATTTAGACAATAGAGAAAATTGTGTAAACAAGTATCACATCACATTTTTTATTCTGACTTTATTAAATAAACAATAGATCGTTTATAATATTAATTTTTTTTGAAATATCTTTATAATAAATATATTCGTAAAATTAAATTCTATTGCAATTTATACTTTTTTACAATAACTTTTTCAAGAATTTTCCAGTGTAACTTTGCGGATTTTCAATTAATTTTTCCGGAGTACATTCATCAAGAATAGTTCCTCCACCTACCCCACCTTCTGGTCCTAAATCAATTAAATGATCACAGCACTTAATAACATCTAGATTATGTTCAATAACTACAACAGTATTCCCTCCATCTACAAGCTTGTTAATAATCTTAATTAGACGGCTTATATCATCAATATGTAATCCTGTTGTTGGTTCATCTAAAATATATAAAGTTTTTCCAGTTGATTTTTTATAAAGCTCACTCGCAAGTTTCACTCTCTGTGCTTCTCCTCCTGAAAGAGTTGTTGCACTTTGACCTAATCGAATATAATCCAATCCTACATTAACCATTGTTTCTAGCTTATTTTTTATCTTTGGTATATTTTCAAAAAACTCATAGGCTTCCTTAATAGTCATATCTAAAACATCACTTATGCTCTTACCTTTGTATTTGACTTCAAGAGTTTCTCTATTATATCTTTTGCCATTACATACCTCACATGGTACATAGACATCCGGTAAGAAGTGCATTTCTATTTTTAAGATACCGTCTCCTGTACACGCCTCACAACGCCCGCCTTTTACATTAAAGCTAAAACGACCTTTTTTATATCCTCTTAGTTTTGCTTCATTGGTATTTGCATATAAATCTCGTATATCATCAAACACACCTGTATAAGTAGCTGGATTACTTCGTGGTGTTCTTCCAATTGGGCTTTGGTCTATATCGATAATTTTATCGATATTTCCTTCTACTCCCTCAACTGATTTTACATACTCTGTATCTACTTCCTCTTTATTTAATATACTTTTCACAGAATTAAATAAAATTTCATTTATTAAGGTACTTTTCCCACTACCTGAAACGCCAGTTACTCCAACAAATTTACCTAATGGTAGTTTTACTGATATATCTTTTAAATTATTCTTTTTAGCTTTGTTAATTGTAATAAACTCTCCATTCCCAGAACGACGCTCTTTGGGAACTTCTATTTTTTTTCGACCAGACAAGTATGCTCCAGTTATGGAATTTTTATTTTCCATAATTTCTTTTGGTGTCCCAACCGCGACTACTTGTCCTCCATTTTCTCCAGCTTTAGGTCCTATATCTACAATATAATCACAAGCAATCATAGTATCTTCATCATGCTCTACTACTAGAACCGTATTTCCCAAATCACGCATTGATAACATTGTATTAATTAATTTTTCATTATCACGCTGATGAAGACCTATTGAAGGTTCATCTAAAATGTACGTAACACCCATAAGTTTTGAACCTATTTGGGTTGCTAACCTTATCCTTTGTGCTTCCCCTCCAGATAATGTTCCTGAGGCACGATTTAAAGTCAAATAGTCTAAACCAACATCATTTAAAAATTGCAATCTTGATTTAATCTCTTTTAAGACTAATCTTGCTATTGTATAATCTTTTTCGCTAAGTTTTATATTTTCAAAGAAGTCATAGCTATCTCTTATTGACATTTCACAAATTTCCGCAATATTTTTCCCAGCAACATATACTGATAATATCTCTGGTTTTAACCTTTGCCCATGGCAGCTTTGACATTCATCTTCTTTTATATATTTCGCCATTGCTTCACGAGTTGCTTTTGTCATTCCGCTTTGATAGCGACGCAATATATTATTACATACACCTTCAAAATAGATTATTCGTGATCGTTTTACACCTTCATCATTTATATAAGTATGCTCAATTTCTTCAACATCATTTCCATACAAGACTATATTTTGTTGTTCCTGTGTCAGTTTTTTAAATGGAATATCCATTGGAATTCCAAAATGTTTACATGCACATTTTACTAAACTTGGATAATACGTTGATGTTGCAGTATTATAAACTACTATTGCCCCATCATTTATTGACATATCTTTTAGAATAACCTTATTAACATCTACTGTTTCATGCATTCCTAGCCCATCACAAGCTGGACATGCACCTTGGGGATTGTTAAATGAAAATATCCTTGGTTCTAGATCACCTAAAGTAAAATCACAGTATTTGCAACTATATTTAGTTGAATATAGGTGAGTCACTCCCTTACCAACATCATCAATTTCTACTAGATCATTATTAGAAAGATGTAATGATGTTTCTAAAGAATCTGCTAGACGACCTTCTACTCCTTCTTTTATGACAATTCTGTCTATAATAACACTTATTGAATGTTTTTTATTTTTATCTAATTCAGGAATTTCATCTACTTCGTAATTTTCACCATCTATTTTAAAACGAATATACCCTTCTTTAGCTAATTTTTCTATTAATTTTTTATGGGTACCTTTTTTTTCTTTGATCATCGGCGCAACAATCTGAATTCGACTTCTCACAGGCATTTCCATTATTGAATCGATAATCTGGCTTATCGAACTACTTTCAATCTTCACATGATGATTTGGACAGTAAATTTCACCAATTCGTGCATAGAGAAGTCTTAAATAATCGTAAATTTCTGTTACCGTTGCTACTGTTGAACGAGGATTTTTTGATGTTGTTTTTTGATTTATTGAAATAGCAGGAGATAACCCCTCTATCAAATCAACATCTGGCTTTTCTATATTTCCTAAAAATTGACGAGCATAAGCGCTAAGACTTTCTACATAGCGACGTTGTCCTTCAGCATAAATAGTATCAAAAGCAAGCGAACTCTTTCCACTTCCACTTAGTCCTGTAATTACAACAAATTGATCCCTAGGTATTTCTAAATCTATATTTTTTAAATTATTTTCCCTTGCTCCTTGTATAACGATTTTATTCTTTTTTTGCATTTTTCACCTCATATAAACTTTGTGAAATTATTATTTTATATTTAATAACTTTTACTTCGAAACAAATTTTCTAACTCTATTATTATATCATAAATAATATTTAAAATAATATTAAATTGTTTTTTCTTTATATATTTTAACCTCATTTTATTATTCTATATTATAAAAAACAGCAAGATTTCGAGATGCGTCTCTTATCCTGCTGCTTTCTATTATTCTACATTATCCATATCATATAATTTACGATATTTTTCATTTGTTTTATATAATTCTTCGTGAGTTCCATTCATTTCTACTTTTCCATCTTTAATAAAAATTATTCTATCCATGTATTTTATAGAATTTAAATGGTGCGTTATCCAAACTATTGTTTTATCTCTGTTAGTCTCAAAAATTGTTTTTAGTAATTCATGTTCTGTTTTTGGATCAAGACCAACTGTTGGCTCGTCAAGAAGTAGAAGTTCATTATTTTGAATAAGAGTTCTTGCAAAAGCAATTCTCTGACGTTCTCCTCCTGAAAAACGACTACCTGTCTCAAAAACATTAGTATTTATTCCTTCTGGAAGTTCAGAAATTAACCTAGTAAGCTGAGATTTTTCCAAACTTTCTTCAATCTTGCTGTTAATCTCATCGTCTGTTACTTCTTCTTTTTTATCTAGCAATGCCAACTTTAAATTTTCACGAATAGTCATATCAAAAAGATAAGGTTTTTGATTCAATAATGAAATTTTCGTTCCTAACATTTTTTCTGTTGGAACTTTTCCTAAAACTGATATACTTCCTGTATAATCAGTATAAGTTCCCGTCAATAGCTTAACAAGTGTAGATTTCCCTACACCACTACGGCCTAATATTGCAACTTTTTCTCCTTTTTTTATTGATAACGAAATATCATCCAGAACATTTTTTCCATTTTCATAAGCAAATGTAACATTTTCTATATCAATAACATTTCCTTCTTTATTTTGTAGTGCTTTATCAATATCTACATCATCTTGTTCATTAGCATAGAAGTCTTTAACACGCTTAATCGAAACTTCATATCCTGGGATATGGGCTACAGATTCACTCGTCATAACAGAAACACTCATAACCGATAACGCCATCATACAAAACGATGCAATATATACATTTTCTATAGAATCATTTAGGGTCATATTCCAACAACTATAAATCATATAAAAAACTGTCAATCCTGCTATAAAGTTTACTAGATTTTCTCTAAAATGCACAAAAATTTTAATCTTTGTTTCTTTTTTTAATAATCTAGTTTCTTTTTCTTGATATTCATTCATAAAGTCATTCACTCTATTTGACGAAATCCAATCGCTAATTCCAAAAATTGCACTTGTGAAATTTTTATAAAGATCATACTTTGCTTCTTTCATTACTTGAAAATTTCGACGTGTAAATGTAAGTGATGCAAAAGGTACTATAAAAATTATAAATAATCCGAACAGAGTTGCTAGAATGGCATAACTCATATCATATCCAAACATTAATGTTACAAATATAACATAAAGAACTAATGACACTATACTAGGAAAAATTGTTTTCAAATAAATATTTTGTAAATGTTCAATATCTTCAGCTATTAATCCAAGTAAGTCTCCAGACTTATATTCTTTTTTCAATTTTAATGCATGCGGTTCTAAAATTTTATAAACTCGACTACGCATTTTCTCTATAATCCCTAAGACCAAATTATGACTTGTTAAACGTTGTAGATAAGCAAATGTAGATTGTGATAAAGAAAATGTTCTTGTTAATACGGTTGGGACTTGTAGCATAAGAATATTCCCTATTCTCAATGATGACTTACTTATTAAAAAACCTGATACATACATAAGTGCCGCCCCACTAACTGTTGATAGTATTCCTAGAACAACCACGAGAGTCATCATACTTTTATTTTTTTTGATTTCTGTTCTAATAATAGAATTAGTTCTCATCATAGCTACCCCCTACTAAATTATTCTTTAGATTAACATATCGTAAACTTTGTTTAAAATCTACTATTCTTTCAAAATCTGCTATCATACCATTTTCTAAATTAACGATATAATCCATATTATTTAACCAATGTAGTCTATGTGTAGCAATAATTACTGTACGACCTTCAAATAACTGTAATAGTTTTTCTTTAATTTCAAATTCCGTTTCAATATCTAAATGACTTGTAGGTTCATCTAATATAATAATTTCTCGATTACTTATTAAAGCTCGCGCTATTGCAATTCGTTGTGCTTGTCCTCCACTAAGCTCATTCCCTGCCTCACCAATAAAAGTATCATATCCATTTGGCAACTCCTCTATGAATTTATCTAAGCCAACAAGCTTACATACTTCCTTCAGTCTTTCATCATTAACTATATCTTTTTCATAAAACAAAATATTATTTTTTATAGTATCTGGGAATATATAAGGGAACTGTGAAATATATGAAATCTTAGAAGTCCATGAATTTGAGTTTAATGAAGTAGCTTCATTATTAATCAATATTTCTCCTGAACTCTGCTTGTTAAAACCTGATAATATTGAAATTAACGAAGTTTTTCCACTTCCACTTGGCCCTACTAATGCTATTCTACTTCCTTTTTGTATATCTAGATTGATATCTTTCAAAATTTCTTTATCATCTTTAATAAGTGAAATTTCTTTAAGGAATATACTATCCACATCAGTTATAACATTTTTCTCTTTAACTGTATCATTATTTTTTTTAATCATGCGTTCTATATCTTCATAGGCCATTTGTCCATCCAAAGTTGCATGATAATCTGTCGCAGCCTGCTTCATCGGCAAGAAAAACTCTGGTGAAATTAATAGAACAGTTAATGATGGTAATAGACTTGTTTCTCCATCAAGTAGTAATATCCCTAATCTTACAGCTAAAAGGGCTATTGCTATTGTAGTTAAAAAATCTAACGCAAAACTGTTTAGAAAGGCAAAAGTTAAAGTCTTCATAGTACTTTTTCGGTATTCAGAATTTTTCTTTTCCATAATTGGCAAGTAATTTTTACTTATTCCTAAAAACTTAAGCGTTTCTATACCACGCACCGTATCAATAAAGTTATTTGATAATGCACGGTATTTTTTATATTGTCTATTTGCCATATCTCGAGCATTTATTCCTAATAAAATCATAAAGGCAACTATTACTGGAATAACAGAAATTATAACTAATGCTGATACATAGTCAGTATAAAAAATAAAAATTACTACTAACGTTGGAATTACTCCACCACGGATTTTCTTTGAAACATTAAGTTCAAAATACTGTTTAACCTTCCCAATTCCATCAATTGACAGGGTTACTAACTTCCCAGAACCTTCACGAGTTGTAAAATCTGGTCCTAAGTTAAAATAACTCGTTAACAGTCTTTTACGTAAATCTTTTTCAAATTCTAACGCATCTCTTTCTGTAAAATATTGTTGTAAATGTAAAAACACAACTCTTAATGTATATCCTATTAAAAAAAGAACACTATCCCTTGCTACATTATCAAAATTTTTATAGAATAAACCAACTATTGCTTTACCCAAAAAAGCAGCCTGTATAATAATACAAGCTGCCTCAAATATTGATAATAGTAATAAAGTTAATGTTAAACTCTTTTTAACAGGAAGTCTTAATTTTTCTTCCTTTTTTTTCATTAACTAGTACTCCAATTCATCTTCTTTTGATAGTCGTTTTCTAAAGATAGAATAAGACCAAACTTGGTAACCTAAAACGAATGGCAATAAGAATAATGCAACTATTGTCATAAGTCTTAGTGTGTAAATTCCGCTCGCAGCATCATATATAAATAGTGATTGGCTAAGATCATTACTGTTTATAATAGCACGTGGGAACATACCTGCAAAGACACTTAGAGTTAAAAATGCTAGAGTCCCTGAAGTACTCAAGAAAGCACCTAGGTCGCGACCTTTGAAATTCAAGACAAATGATAATACAAATAGTGCTACTGCTATTAACGCAAGAACTAGTCCTACATAATAGTTTGTAGTGAATATATCTGTTTTAAATAATGCCCAAATTGCAAAAACTAATGTTACTACTGCCGCAAATGGGAATAATAATGCAGATGTTGCACGAGCAGCGTTTCTTAATTCACCTGTTGTTTTTAGTGCTAAGAATTGCGCTCCATGAACTAGCATTAGAAGTAACATCATCACTCCTCCAAGAATTGTAAATGGAGATAATAGTCCTAAGAAACCATCAACTAGATTTTTCTTTTCGTCAAGGTTAACCCCCGTCATAAAGTTTGCTACAGCTACTCCCCATAATACTGGAGGTAATAAACTACCAACAAACATTGCTATATCGAATGATTTAATCCAAGTTCTATTATTACCCAATTTACCTCTAAATTCAAATGATACGCCTCGTAGAATTAATGCTACTAGCATTAAAACGAAAGCAATGTAGTATCCACTGAATAATTTACCATACCAGATAGGAAACGCTGCGAACATTGCTCCACCACCTGTTAATAACCAAACTTCGTTAGCATCCCAGAAAGGACCAATTGTATTGAAGTAAACTCGTTTATCTTCATCAGTCTTACCTAATACTTGAGCAAGAACTCCAACACCGAAGTCATATCCTTCTAATACGAAGAATCCTGTGAATAAGACTGTAATAAGTAAGAACCATATATTTGGTAAAGCTA
>ERZ773008.908-NODE-908-length-21310-cov-16.239003_pt1 | contig 21310 bp, 11 predicted proteins | sample MGYA00580664_ERZ773008 | MGnify/ENA primary metagenome ERZ773008 (study PRJEB29015, sample SAMEA2738016) | human oral metagenome | biome: human oral; feature: human-associated habitat; material: dental | place: China | collected 2048 ... | reverse complement strand
TGATGCGCAGCGGGTCGGCCGCGGCGGTGACGGCGATGCGCTCGCGGGCGGTGCGCGTGGGGGCCTCGTGCTGGAAGGCCAGGAGGCTGGGGAAACGCTCCTTGAGGGTGGCCAGGGCACCGGGTGGCCGCTCGCCCTGGAGGATGACGCGCACCCAGGCGCCGGTGGCGTCGTCGAAGGCGGGGGAGAGGAGCTCGGGCATGGTGCCGGTCAGGGTGCGCACCTGGTGCAGGACCGGGGTGGGGATGCGCTCCAGGCCGGTGACGCCGTCGGCGCCCAGGTCCAGCAGGACGGAGGACTTGGTGGCGGAGTTGCGGGCGCCTTCGGCCTCGTCGAAGGAGAAGGGCAGGGGCGAGCCGGAGTAGACCAGGCGCGGGCCGGTGGGCCGGGTGAGCTCCTGGGGCCGGTGGAGGTGGCCGAGGGCCACGTAGTCCAGGCCGCCGCTGCGCTCGGCCAGGGGCGAGCCGCCCAGGGTGGTGAAGACGCCGGAGGGCACGGAGTCGACGCCGCCGACGCGAATGTCCCGCTCGGACTCGCAGGCCTCGCCGCCGACGACGAAGGCGTGGGCCATGAGCAGGCTCGGCAGGCGCCGGGTACGGGCCGAGCGCAGGCGGTCCAGGTCTGCGGCCACGAGACGCAGGGCGGCGGAGACAACGGCCTCGTGGGAGCGGGGCAGGCGCGGGCGCTCCGGTGGGCCGGGGTGGGAGGCAGTGTCTCCGTCCTCGGTTTGGTCGTTGCCGGCCTCGAGCTTTGTGGGGGTCTCCTCGCCGAGGCGTTCGGCGAGGAGGGGCGGGAGGATCTCGCGGGCGGCGTCGGGGTCGAGGTAGGGCAGGGCGTGGACGATGGCGGCGTCGTTGCCGTCGGCGTCGGGCAGGATGATGCCGCGGTCGAGGCCGGCGGTGCGGGCCCGGATGATGAGGCCCTCGCGCATGAGGTCGGCGGCGAAGCCGAGGCGGCGGGCGGAGTCGTGGTTGCCGGGGGTGAGGACTACCCGGGTGCGCTCGGTCAGGCGGCGCAGCGTCTCATCCAGGAGGGCGACGGCGTCGTTGGGTGGGATGGCGCGGTCGTAGACGTCCCCGGCGACGAGGACGGCGTCGACTGATTCGGCGGTGACGAGCTCGACGAGGTGGTCGGCGAAGGCGGCGTGCGCGTCATCGAGCACGCGCCCGTGGAAGGTGCGCCCCAGGTGCCAGTCGGAGGTGTGGAGGATCCGCATGCGGACACTGTCTCACAGCCCACCGACATCAATGACGGCGCCTTGTGGCGGTCAGTCGCCGGTTTCCTGGTCCGAGGTATCGGTGCCGCCCTGCTCGTCCTCTGAGCCCGACGGCGTCTCGAAGAGTTTCTCCGCATCCTCGAATCTGTCTGCGGCGCGATAAGCCTCGGCGAGGTTGTTGCGTGAGGTCAGGGTGTTGGGGTGGTTGGGTCCCAGGATGCGAGTGCAGTCTTTGAGGTTCTGCTGGTGCAGGTCGATGGCTTCGTCGATCCTGCCTGCGTCCTGGTAGGCGTTGGCGAGGGTGTTGCGTGAGTTCAGGGTGCCGCGGTGGTCGGGTCCCAGGGATTGGGTGCAGCTGTCGAGGTTCTGTTGGTACAGAGTGATGGTCTTGTCGAGCCTGCCTTCTGCACGATATGCATCGGCAAGAATACTACGTGAGTACAGGACGCCGCAGTGGTGGGGTCCTAGGACGCGGGTGCGGTTCTCGAGGTTCTGCTCATACAGGGTGATGGCGTCTTGGAGCCTGCCTGCGTCCTGGTAGGCGTAGGCGAGAGCATTGCGTGAGGCGAGGGTGTGGGGGTGGTCGGGTCCTAGGATACGGATGCGGTCTTCGAGGTTCTGCTGGTACAGGGTTATGGCTTCGTCGATCCTGTCTGCGTCCTGGTAGGCGTAGGCGAGGGTGTCGGGGTGATCGGGTCCCAGGGATTGGGCGCGGCTGTCGAGGTTCTGCTTGTACAGGGTGATGGCTTCATCGAGCCTGCCGGCTGCCTGGTAGGCGTAGGCGAGGCCGTCGCGTGAGGTGAGGGTGTCGGGGTGGTGGGGTCCCAGGATGCGGGTGCGGTCTTCGAGGGTCTGTTCGTACAGGGGGATGGCCTCGTCGAGCCTGCCGGCATCCCGGTAGGCGCCGGCGAGATTGTTACGTGAGATGAGGGTGCGGGGGTGATCGGGGCCAAGGGTGTCGCCCGCCCGCGTAACGGAATCAGTGAGGGTAAGGGCCAGTTGTGGCATCCCAAGGTCGGCTGCATTCCGTATCGTCGTTGCGAGTAATGCGACAAAATCTGGATCGGAAAATAATGGGCGAGAGTGGTCTTGAGATGTGATCGCGCCTATTTGTTCAACGAGATTTCGTGTTTCCTGTCGTTGCTGTTCAAAATTAGCTAGTTGGCCTATGTCAATCTTGTCGAGGATGGTTGTTGCGTATGTGCATGCTTTGTTGAATTTGCCTTGATCGCTCAGGTAGGTTTCGCGGTAAACTTGTCCTTGAAGGCGGTGAATGATGGTCTTATCGCCGTCGGTGGACTCTTGAAGGATGGATGATCTCTTCAGGAAAGACAGGCTGTCTCGTACCGCGTCGGAGTCATCTTCGAGCGCCAGAAGCCAGTGAGTCGGCACTCCGGAGGCGGCGAGGAGAGACAGTATGTCAAGGAGTGATGTGACAATCCTCTCCTGCTGAGGGTGTTTGGTTCTGAACTGCTCCAAGGCCTGTTCGTAGGCCATGAACAGTGCGATCCCAACGGTGTCCGGGTAGTCGTCGCCCTCGAGGCGACTGATACTTGACTCGAGCGGGTGATTGCTCAGCCTGTCAAGGTAGTCGGATAAGGCGTACCCACCCCATTTTGCTGCCGCAGCGGCTTGGGTCACGGCGACAGGGAGGTCTCCGAGCGCCTCTGCAATCTGGTCGGCCGCGTCGCCGTCGGTGTCACCAGTATGTTTGCAGAGCAGAGTGATCGACTGCTCGCGATCAAAGACGCCGACTGCCATCGGTGACCATCCCAAACTGTCCCAGTCAAGGCGACGTGTGGTGGTGATGATTACCCGGACTCCGCTGCCCTTGGGAGTGAGACCCTTCAGGTCGTCGAGGTTCTCCACGTTGTCGAAGACGACAAGGCGCTCCGCCGCATCTGCTGAGTGTAGTTGATCCAAGAAGCGTCGAATAATAGTCTCCGGAGGAATGTCCTTCGGTGCATCAGTGCCTGTCAATATGGCGAGCTCGTAGAGATCGGCGACAAGTTCCTTACGTGAGGCTGCATTGATCCATGCGACGATGGGCCAGCCCTCGTCTTCACACTTGGCGGCAACCGTGGCTGCCAGCTGAGTCTTGCCGCTTCCTCGCATCCCAGTCAGCACCGTACGAGGCTCGGCGTGAGTGAGGATGGCGTCGAAGAGCTCGTCCTGCCCCTCCCGTTTGACGAAGCCTGCAGTGACCCTGGGGCGGCTGCCGAAGCGAATCCGTGTGGGTGGGGCAGGTTGGCTCTGCGGGATCGCGCTATGGATCTTCTTAATATCCGTCGCCATCGTCCCCAGCAGTTCGTGAGTCTCTGCCTGCCCCTCCAGCAGTTGCTCCTGCCCGGCGGCTAGTCGTTCCTGGCCTGCGAGCAGCTGCTTGAGTGCGGCGATGTCGAAGCCCCGTGAGCCTGGCGTGAGACGGATGAACTCTTCGGCGACGATGCGAATCAGATCGTCGAAGAAGGGCTCGGCTGCTGCCTCGACGTTCTGGCGGCGGCCGACCGTTCGCCGTCGGAGGTAGGTCTCGAAGTTGTCCGGGAACCGCACCGCCTCAATGACTGCGGTGTCGTCACCGCTGAGTTCCCTGAGTGCCACCTCCATCTCGGTGACGGCCCCGGCCAAGGCGGATCGACTGACTCCGGCCAGTTCATGCCTTTCGCCGGCGGCATCCACCTGCTTCTGAAGCCGGGCCTTGACAGATGCCTCCAGCGGATTCTCCTGTCCACCTCGAGCCTGCATCAGGCTCCATATGCTGCGCCATGCGTTGAGGGCCTCGCTAGGCAGTGACGCCGCGCTGCCCCACGAAGGATCGACGGCCACCGCAGCTCCGCGCATGAGCAGACCGGTGATGCTGGCAGACAGGACAGCGAGGGAGAGGGGATCGGCCATGCCGCTATCGTATAAGTGCTCAATGGGGCAGGAGCAGAGTTCTTACGGCGCCTCGAAGAGCTTCTCCGCATCCTCAATTCTTCCAGCGGCGCGATAGGCGCCGGCCAGGTTGCCGCGCGAGGTGAGAGTGACAGGGTGAGCGGGTCCCAGGGTGCGGGTGCGGTCTTTGAGGTTCTGCTCGAACAGACGGATGGCTTCGTCGAGCCTGCCGGCGGCCTGGTAGGCACTGGCGAGCGTGCTACGTGAGGTGAAAGTGTCGGGGCGGTCGGGACCCAGAATGCGGATGAAGTCGGTGAGGTTCTGCTCGAAGAGGGTGATGGCCTCGTCTAGCCTGCCCGCATCCCGGTAGGCGCCGGCGAGGCTGTGGCGTGAAGCCAAGGTTCCAGGGTGGTCGAGGCCCAGGGTACGGGCGACGTCGTCGAGGTTCCGCTCGAACAGGGGAATGGCTTCATCGAGCCGGCCCGCATCCCGGTAGGCGTCGGCAAGGGTGCCGCGCGAGCTGAGCGTGTGGGGATGGTCGGGACCCGCGAGGCGGGTGACGTCGGTGAGGTTCTGCTCGAAGAGGGGGATGGCTTCGTCCAGTCTGCCCGCATCCCGGTAGGCGCCGGCAAGTAGGTTGCGCGCGGTGAGGGTGTCGGGGTGGTGGGGGCCCATGATGCGGGTGACGTCGTCGAGGTTCTCCTGATGCAGGGGGATGGCTTCGTCGAGTCTGCCCGCATCCCGGTAGGCGTCGGTGAGCTTGAGACGTGCGGTGGAGGCGCCTGGGCTGTCGGGGCCCATGATGCGCATGGCGTCTGCGAGGATCTGCTTCTTCAAGGTGATGGCCTCGTCGAGTCTGCCCGCTTCCCAGTAGGTGTCGGTGAGATGGTCACGTGAGGTGAGGGTGCTGCGGTGGTCGGGGCCCAAGATGCGGCTACGGCCGTTGAAAACCTGCTCGTACAGGGTGATGGCTTCGTCTAGCCTGCCGCTCGCTCTGTAGGCGCCGGCGAGGTTGAAACGTGAGGTCAGGGTGCTGGGATGGTCGAGACCCAGGATGCGGATGGAGTCCTCGAGGATCTGCTCGTACAGGGTGATGGCTTTATCGAGCCTGCCCGCGTCCCGGTAGGCGCCGGCGAGACTGTTGCGTGAAGCCAGGGTGTCGGGGTGGTCGGGGCCCAAGGCGTCGCAGGCTTGGGTCACGGAGTCAGTGAGGCAAAGGGCCAGCTGGGACATCCCCAGGCTGGTTGCGTAGTGCAGTGTCTCGGCGAGCTTTGAAGACACCTGTGGCTCAGAAAGCAGTGAATGAGAGTAGTCCTGCGATGTGACTGAGAGTAGCTGCTCGATGAGATGGTGGGGCTCGTGTCGCCGCTGTTCAACATTCTCTAGGCGGTCTACGTCAATCCCTCCGAGAACTGAAGTGGCGCACGTACGCGCCTGGCCGAGCTTCTTCTGGTCATTGAGGTAGGTTTCCCGGTACACGTGTCCCTGGAGCCAGGAAATAATGGTCTTGGTGCCGTCACTGGACTCTTGGAGGATGGCAGCGCTCTTCAGAAAAGACAAGGTGTCGCGTACTGCGTCGGAGTCGCCGTCGAGCCTTAAGAGCCAGTGAGTCGGCAGTCCGGAAGAAGCCAGGAGGGATAGCGCGTCGAGGAGTGACACGGCGATCCTCTCCCGCTGAGGGTGCATGCTTCTGAGCTGCTCCAAGACCTGTTCATAGGCCATGAGCAGCGCCGTGCCGACGGCGTCCGGGTAGTCGTCACCCTCGAGGCGACTGACGCGTGAATCGAGCGGGTGATGACTCAGCCTGTCAAGGTAGCCGGATAAGGCGCAACCACCCTGTTGTACTGTCGCAGCGGCTTGGGTGATGGCGAGGGGCACGTCGCCGAGCGCTTCCGCGATCCGGTCAGCTGCTTCGCGGTGAGTGTCGCCGGTGCGCTCGCACAGGAGGGTGATCGACTGCTCCCGTTCAAAGGCGCCAACCGCCAACCGCAGCCACCCCGGGCCGTCCCTGTCGAGGTGGCGCGTGGTGGTGATGAGGGTCCGGACTCCAGCGCCCTCGGGGATGAGGTCTCTCAGGTCGTCGGGGTTCTCCACATTGTCGAAGACGAAGAGGCGGTCCCCTGCCTCTGCTGAGCGCAGCTGAGCCAGGAGGCGCTGAACAATGACCTCCAGAGGGATGTTCTTCGGTGCGTCGATACCGATTCGCAGTGCGAGCTCGTAGAGGTCGACAATGACGTGCTTGCGCGAGGCCGCATTGACCCACGCAACCAGGGGCCAGCCCTCCTCCTCGCACCTGGTCGCAACCGCAGCGGCCAGCTGAGTCTTGCCGCTTCCCCGCATCCCCGTCAGCACCGTGCGAGGCTCGGCGCGAGTGAAGACGGCGTTGAAGAGTTCATCCTGCCCTTGCCGCTTGACGAAACCTGCGGCGATCATCGGACGACTTCCGAAGCGAATGCGCGTGGGAGAAGCGGATGGGTGGCGTGTGGTCATGCTGTGGACCTCCCCGATGTCCTTCGTCGTCCTCAGCGGCTCGTGAGTCTGCGCTTACCCCAGGGGGTGGTCGTGTCGCCTATCGTACAAGCGGAGGACGACGCAGAAGCAGGATTCGTACGGCGTCGGAGCCCGACGCTGAGGATTACAGAAAACACGTGGGCAACGGAAAGATCCGTTGCCCACGTGAAGAATGCCGGCGGAGAGGAATCGACGTTGGTGAGACGGGCTTCGTCAGGCGGCGATGGTGCCGGCGGAGACCAGGGCGATGATGATGAGGCCCAGCAGCACGCGGTAGACGAGGAAGGACGTGAACTTGTTGGAGGACACGAAGCGCAGCAGCCAGGCGATGGTCGCGTAGGCGACGACGCCGGAGACGACGGTCGCGACGATGGTGGGCGTCCAGCCCACAGTTTTGCTGATGGTGCTGGCCTCCGTTGCGGCCTCCAGCAGTCCGGCCGCGACCAGGGACGGAATGCCCATGAAGAAGGACAGGCGCGTGGCCGTCACCCGGTCGAACTTGAGGAACAGGCCGGCGGAGATCGTCGCCCCGGAACGGGAGATGCCCGGGAATACCGGGGACAAGGCCTGGAACGCACCGATGATGAGGGCGTCCTTGACAGTCACGTCCTTCATGCCCTTGGTGAGGTTCTGCTGGCGGTCGGCCATCCACATGGCCCCCGACCACAGAATGAGGGCCCCGGCGATCACCCACAGGGAGCGGACCGGTCCCTCGATGAAGTCCTTGAACAGCAGCCCGACGGCCGCCACCGGGATGGACCCCAGGATGATGCCCCAACCCAGCGTGTAGTCGGGGTCCTGGCGGGCCCGCCCATTGGTCAGGCCCTTGAACCAGGCGGTGATGATGCGGACGATATCGGCCCAGAAGTAGATGATGGCCGCGAGGATCGCACCCACCTGGATGACCGCGGTGAAGGCGGTCGTGCCCGCGGAGTTGATCTCGTAGCCGAGCAGCTTCTCGACGATGTTGAGGTGCCCGGTGGAGGACACCGGCAGGAACTCGGTGATGCCCTCGACGATGCCGAGGAGGACGGCGTGCAGCCAGTTCATGGGTCTCCCGTCAACAGTACGGTCGGGGAAGCGTTCGGCCTCCCGGGGCAGGTTACCGTGTTGAGACCCGGCTCCCGCGGGGCGCCGTCGTCGTTCTTGTCTCATCGGAGGCGTCCATCGCCAGGCCGACCGTCTCCGGGAGGCGGTCGGTGCGCGGGGCGCGGTCGCTCAGTCGGTCTCCTTAGCGAGCAACTCCAGGACATCGTCGTGCAGCAGGCCGTTGGTGGCGACGGCGTCCCCGCCCCACGGGCCCGCCTCGCCGGTGAGTGAGGTGAAACGACCGCCGGCCTCGGTGACGATCGGGACGAGCGCGGCCATGTCGTAGACCTCGAGCTCGGGCTCGGTCGCCAGGTCGACCGAGCCGGAGGCCAGCAGCATGTAGGACCAGAAGTCGCCGTAGGCGCGCGTGCGCCAGCACTCCTGCATAAGCGAGAGCATGCCGCGCAGGCGTTTGCGCTGCGCCCAGCCGGACAGGGAGGAGTAGGACAGCGAGGCATCCTCCAGAGCGGCTACGCCGGACACGCGCAGCCGGCCCGCCAGGGCCAGAGACCGCCCGCTCCAGGCGCCGCCCCCCTTGACCGCCCACCACCGTTTGCCCAGGGCCGGTGCGGAGGCCACGCCGACGACGGCCTCGCCGTCCTCGACCAGGCTGATGAGGGTGGCCCACACGGGCACGCCGCGCACGAAGTTCTTCGTGCCGTCGATCGGGTCGATGACCCATTGGCGCGGCGAGTGGCCCGTCGTCCCGAACTCCTCGCCGAGGACCGAGTCGCGGGTGCGTGCCCGCGAGAGGTAGTCGCGGATGAGGCGCTCCGCCTCCTTGTCGGCGACGGTGACCGGGGTCAGATCCGGCTTGGTCTCGACCTCGAAGTCCTGGGCGTCGAAGTGCGTCCGGGTCAGAGGATCGACCTGGTCCGCGATCGTGTGGGCCAGGTGCAGGTCGTCGCGCCAGCGCCGATCGGCCGTCGGCGGTGCGGGAGAGGCCGGGGTACTCATACGTCGAGGGTAACGGTGATGGGGCGCCTTCACCCGCGGCGTGTCCGGCGGATCATCCGGGACGACGACGCCCGGAGCGCCGCCAGACGCTGATCGCGCGCGATGCGATGGTGCGCCGCCGAGCGGATCCGAGCATTTCGAGCATGGAGAGTTCCCCACCGGCGGTGAAGGCGAACTCGATTATCGCGAGCGGTACCCGGCGCGCAGGGCTCTGCGCATCACCGTGAGTCTGTTCGAACCGGTCGGAGATAGTGATCCTGGAGGACGAGCTCTGAGGACCCGGTCGACAGAATTCGACGAGGCCGATCCGGGCGTACGGGCGGTGCGGATGCCGCTCAGACCTCCAGCAGCACCTTGATGGCGCGCCGCTCGTCCATCGCCGCGTAGCCCTCGGCGGCCTCCTCCAGCGGCAGACGCATGGTGAAAACCCTCCCCGGATGGATCTCGCGCTTGAGGATCCGGTCGATGAGGTCGGGCAGGAAGCGGCGCACCGGTGCGGGACCGCCCAGCAGAGTGACCTCGGCGAAGAACAGGCTGGACCCGTCCAGAGTCACGTCGTGGGCCACGCCGACGTATCCGACATGCCCGCCCGGCCTGCACGAGGCGATGGCCTGGTCCATGGAGACCTGGTTGCCGACGGCCTCGACCACGCCGTGCGCCCCGTAGCCGTCGGTCAGCTCCTTGACCTCGGCCGCACCCTCCTCGCCGCGTTCGGCGATGACGACGTCGGCCCCGAACTCGCGGGCGAGCGCCGCCCGGTCCTCGTGGCGGGAGAAGGCGATGACCCTCTCGCTGCCGAGGGCCTTGGCCGCGAGCACGGCGGACAGGCCCACCGCGCCGTCGCCGACGACGGCGATCGTCCTGCCGGGTCCGGCCTCGGCTGCCACGGCGCCGAACCATCCGGTGCCGAGCACGTCGGAGGCGGCCAGCAGGTCGGCCATGACCTCGGGGTCGTCGGGCTTGCCGCCGGGCACGACGACGAGCGTACCGTCGGCCTGGGGCACGCGCGTGTACTGGGACTGCGTGTCGCCCATGAAGCCGCCGTGGATGCAGCGGGACTGGAAGCCGGAGCGGCAGATCTCGCAGGTGTTGTCCGAGACGCAGAAGGAGCCAACGACGAAATCGCCGATCTTGACGTTCGTCACCTCGGAGCCGATCTCGACGACCGTGCCGACGTACTCGTGCCCCATGGGGCGGGCCTTGTCGACGGGCTGGATGCCGCGGTAGGGCCACAGGTCGGAACCGCAGATGCAGGCGGCCTCGATCTTGAGAACGGCATCGGTGGGCTCGACGACGCGCGGGACCTCGCGGTCTTCGACGCTCACCTTTCCGGGGGCGCGCATGATGACGCCGCGCATGGTTGTGGGCAGGGCAGGGATTGTCGTGGTCATGAAGTCCTCCGTAACCGGCCTCCGATGGTGCTCGGAGGCCGCTGGAAGCGTACAGGGCGTCATCGGCGTCTTCCAGGCACTCCCAGGACTCCCCATCGGGCGTGTCGGGGCGCGGCTCGTACCGAGAGCGGTGAGGGCGTAGACGACTCGGGGCGGGATCTCGGCGTGAACGGTGCGGGTGACGATGCCGTGCGCTTCGAAGCGGGGCAGCCGGCCGTCGACGTGTGAGGGCTGATACCGGGCAGGGCCGTGCGCAGCTCGGTGAAGCGGCGCGGACCGTCGAGCGGCTCGCGGACGATGAGGGTGGTCCACGACTCGTCCTTCACTCCGGCTCCTCCCTGCAGGTTTCTTCACTCTCGTCGCAGGAGCCTGCTCACGCATCCTTCGGCAGCGTCGCGGCGCACCTGCGGGCCTGAACGTGAAGGATCGCGATACCGGCAGTCGTCTGCACCAGCATGACGATTATGGGGATCAGGATCGAGATCGTCTCGGGCATGGCCGCCTGGATGGCGAACAGGAGAGCCGAGTCGATGAAGACCGCACCCATTCCCATGGTGGCTGTGGCGCACCGGGCCTGCATCGTGTACCAGTTCTCCTCGGAGCGCAGAGCGATCTGGTAACGCACTCCCGCCCACAAGTTCGGCGGGAGCCTGCGCTGCGACATCCGGCGCCCTAACACCACGAGTATGACTCCGGCCGAGCACAGGAACAGGCTCATGAGTACGGAAAATGCTGTCTCAACCATCATGTCCTTCGTTGTTCATCCTTGCTTCCGTCTCCGGGAGTGTGTCCCTGTGCTCGCCCCGCCATCATCGGCGATGGAGCCCCTGTGGATCCAGTTCGCCGCGTTGCCGCCCCGACCATCGACGAGGAGCGCAGCACTCAGCGGCTGCTGGGGATTACGCCGCGCTCGCTCGAGGCCTGGCTGAGAGGCGCGGGGTGCGAGATCGCTCAAGGCGAGGGACCGGCGGCGAACGGGCGCCGGCCCCTCGAGTCGCGTCAGCATCGTCGGAACCGTCAGCACTGCCGATTCGGTTGGTGAGAATGAGCTGGGAGCACTCGCACCTGCACGGCCTTGACCACGGCCTCGAGACGGCGCTCGGCCTTGATGCCGAGCTCGGCGACGGCACCCGCAGTCACCGCCGCCGTCAGGCACTGGTCGGCTTCGGTCCGCAGTGAGACTGTCACGAGCGCCCCGCTGCGCTCCAGGTCGGTGACGGTGACCGTCAGGGTGTTGCGGGGTGAGCCATGCGGGACTGCTCCGTCCTCCGACGCCGGGTACAGGGCGACAGCATCCGGGGGGACGAGGGCCAGGCCGGGCCCGCCCGCAGCGGCTCGCCCCCAGTCCTCGCCGGGCCGACCGGTGACGAGTGCCCCGTTCTCAAGACGCAGAGCGGGGGAGGCGGGGTCACCCTCGAGCGTCCCTGTCAGCACGGAGGTGCCCGTCAGGCGGGCGGCGAAGTCCGAGGTCGGGGCGGTGAGCACCTCGGCAGCTGATCCGTATTCGGCCACGCGGCCCTCCTGAAGGACGATGACGTCGTCGGCCAGCGCCGTCACGTCCAGGATGTCGTGAGTGACCACCAGGACCGTGAGCCCCTGCTCGGCCGTCCGGCGGGCGACCAGGGCGCGCATCTGCGCCCGGGCGGTGACATCGAGAGCCGCCATGGGCTCGTCCAGGACCAGCAGGGCCGGGTCCGTGGCCAGGGCTCGGGCCAGCGCCACGCGCGCCGACTGCCCTCCCGACAGCTGCGAGCCGCGACGGTCGGCGAGGTGATCGGCGCCCACGGCGGCCAGCTCGGCGCGGGCCCGGGCGCGGGCGGCGCGCACACCGACGCGTCGGCAGCGCGGGCCGAAGGCGACGTTGTCCAACGCGCTCATGCGGCCGAAGACTCCGGGGGACTGCGAGAGCAGCGCGACGCCGCGCCGACCGGCGGGCACGAAGCCGCCGGGACCGTCCAGCAGCCGTTCGCCCAGGCGCACCCGACCGCCGTCGGCGTCGAGCAGGCCCGCCACGACCTCGCACACGGTCGATTTGCCCGAACCGTTGGGTCCGATGAGCGCCGCCGTGCGCCCCGCACCCACCTCCAGATCCACGTCGACATCGCGGACGGCGGAGGCGAAGGACACGTGCAGGTCCCGGCCGCGGGGCGCACGGCGGCCGGCCTCGGCGCCGTCGACGTCCCCGGTTCGGGCGGTGCGGCCCGCCCGCGCCGGATCGGACGGCGTCGCCCCGCCGCGACGAGACGGTCGGGGCAGACGGGCCACCGCGGAGGGCCAGGAGACGTTCGTCGCTCCCACGATGATGAAGGACATCGCGATGAGTACGACCGCCAGCGCCAGGGACGTCGCCGTGTCGCTTTCCCGCTCCAGGTAGATCGCCAGCGGCATGGTGCGCGTGACGCCCTCCTTGGAGCCGGCGAAGGCGATGGTCGCCCCGAACTCGCCCAGACTTCGGCCCAGAGCGAGTGCCGTCCCCCGCACGAGGGCCGGCTCCACCAGCGGCAGGGTGATACGGGTGAGCACTGTCCACTCGCGCGCGCCCAGCGTCCGGGCGATCGTCTCAGCATAGGTGTCGCGCGAGCGCAGCGCCGCCTCGAGGGTCACGACGAGGTAGGGCATGGACACGAAGACCTGGGCGATGACGACGGCGGTGGTCGTGAAGGAGATCTGCACTCCCAGAGCCTCCAGGGTCGACCCGAGCATGCTCCGTTTGCCCAGTGTGGACAGCAGAGCGATGCCGGCCACCACCGGGGGCATGGTCATGGGCAGCACGGTCAGGACGCGTCCGATGCGCACGCCCGGCCATTGGCGCGAGAGAAGAAGAGCCAGAGGCACTCCCAGAACCACGCTGATCGCGGTCGCGATCAGACAGGTCCGCAGCGACAGGCCGAGCGCCCGAGTCGCCGCATCGGACATCAGCAGGGTCGGCAGCTCGGTCCAGGACACGCGCGTGCCCAACCCGACGAAGGGCAGCACGATCGCGCAGGCGCCCAGGAGCGCCAGGGCGAGCACGGGTGCCGGGAGGCGGGTGCGCGCAGCGCGCGAACGACGGCGGGGGCGGGAGCGGCCTGTTCGGGAAGGACCGCCCGCAGCGGTCGAAGGGGAGGAGACGCGGAGTGTCACGGTGCGAAGCCTGGCATGTCACGCGGGCCGGTGCCCGCGAGAGCGCGAGAGGGAGGCCGGCCCGCGCCGAGGAGCCGGTGAGGAGCCGCAGAGCCGCCAATCGCGGGGAAGAGGACGGATGCGCCTGCAACCGGCCCGCGGTCAGCCGCTCTCGGTCCCCGACTCGGCCTGCGCGGACTCGGTCGGTTCGGTTGATTCGGCGTCCGCCGGCGTTTCGGATTCGGCTGACTCGGTTGATTCGGCGTCCGCCGGCGTTTCGGATTCGGCCGGCTCGGCTGATTCGGCGTCCGCCGGGGTTTCGGATGCGGATCCCGCCGGGGCGCCGAAGCCGTAGCCCCGCAGGATCTCCTGGCCCTGATCGGAGAGCACGAAGTCAATGAATGCCTGCGCGCCCTCGGAGTTCGCGGCTGCGGCGGTCATCGCGATCGGGTCGTGGTTGATGATGCCCAGGTCCGGGATCGTGATCTCCTCGGTGCCGGCGGAGCCGGTCGAGGCGACGGCATCCGTGGTGTAGACGATCCCCGCCTCCGCCTGTCCGGACTCGACCTTGCCGCGCACGTCAGAGACCTTGGACTCCTCCGAGTCCGGATCGAGGGTCACGCCGGTGGCCCTCTCCATCTCCTCGGTGGCGTGGCCGCAGGGGGCCTGGCTGTTGCAGACGGCGAGATCGACGCCCTCGGCGTTCAAGGACTCGTCAAAACCGGTGATGCCGCCGGGGTTGCCCGCAGGGACGAGAATGCTCAGCACGTTGGTGGCGAACTCCCGCTGCTCGCCCACCAGGTTCTGACCGGCGGCGTCGTCCATGGTCTGGGTGTCGGCGGTGGCGAGCACGTCGGCGGCCGAGCCCTCGGACAGATTGGAGACGAGATCCTGGGATCCCTGGAAATCGAAGCTGACCGAGGCGTCGGGGTTGGCCTGTTCGAAGGCCTCGGCGATGTCCTGATAGGCGCCCTTGAGCGATGCCGCGGCGAAAACCGTGATCTCGCCGGTGACAGCCGTGCCACCCGAGGCGGTGGAAGCGTCCCGGGCCTCGGACGTCGGAGTTGAGGAGCTCGTCGAGTCGGAGGCGCCCCCGCACGCGACGAGCGAGGCGGCGGAGACGAGTGAGAGTGCACTAACGGCCAGGCGGTGCGAGAGGCGCATGGGGATCCTTTCGGTTCAGTGCGATTGCGAGGTTGAAGCCGTGGACTTCAGCCCCGGTGCCAGACCCCGGGCTCCGTCCCCCGTCGTGCTGGTGCGCACGTGCGGTCATGGTAACCGGCGAACCCGGGGGAAGGCCGGGTTCTGAAGTGCCGTCGTGTCCGGTCCCGCCGGCCCCGGTCTTCGGCGGACGCGTCGGCGGGACAGCGGTGGAAGATCGACGCTGAAGCAGCCGAGCGGCTCCTCTCCCCGCGGCAGGCGCATCCATGACATCCATGACTCTCGGAGTCGGCGCCAGGGTAACGCGGCTGCGCAGACGCGCAGACGCGTGCGCGGTCTTCACCGCGGCGATCCTCCCAGCGGCCCTCCGGATGATCTGATCACGCCCCCTGCGAGGGCGTGAGGTCGTCGGCCCCCTGATTGCCGGTGCCTTGAGTGCGCACGGGCGTCCACCCCCGGTGCGCGACGGTGGTCGCCGTCGCCCCCGCCCGGGAACGGTAGACGACGTAGGGCCGGGTCACGTAGCCCACCGGCGCGGAGACGACGTGGACCAGACGGGTGAAGGGCCAGATGGCGAACAGGAGCAGGGCCGCCGCGATGTGCAGCTTGAAGATCAGCGGCACATCGGCCATGAGCTCCGGCTGCGGGTCCAGCAGCAGGATCGAGCGGAGCCAGGGGCTAATGGTCTCGCGGTAGTCGTAGCCGTGCGAACCGCCGAACAGCTGGGTGGAGATCGTCGCCCACGCCCCCAGGCAGATCGGCAGGACCAGAAGGACGTACATGATCTTGTCGTTCGTCGTGGTCGCCAGCCGCACCGACGTGACCACGAAGCGCCGGTAGAGCAGCCCGCCCAGACCCACCAGCGTCATGAGACCGGCCGCAGTGCCGGGAATGACCGCCATGAGGTGGTAGACGTGCTCGGGGATGCCGACCGCCTGCGTCCAATCCTTGGGGACGAGCAGACCCATGACGTGACCGGCGGCCACGAACAGGATGCCGAAGTGGAACAGGGGGGAGGACCATCGCAGGATCCGCGACTCGTTCCACTGCGAGGACCTGCTCGTCCACCCGTACTGGTCGCTGCGGTAGCGCCACACGAGACCTGCGATCAGGAGGAGGAACGACGCGTACGGCAGGGCCGTCCACAAGAAGTACTGTTCGAAGGTGGTCATGATCGACGCTCCCGGGACGCGGACTGGGTGAGTGAGACGAGAAGGTCCGGGCCGGCGGCGGCATGGGCCGCCGCGGCGATCGGCGTGGAGGGGAAGGGCAGCGTGTCCGTGACCCCGACGGTCTCGGTGGGGGGCCCGGCGGCCACCAGCGCCCGCACCCGGTCGGCCGTGGCGGCGTCGATCTCGGGCAAGGTCATGGAGACCGCCTCCACGAGGCGGGCGTAGGGGGATCCGGCGTCGACGAGGGCGCTGCGCAGCACCTCGATGCCCTCGCGGTGGCTGGACAGCAGGGTCTGCGCGACCTCGTCCCCGCTGCGCGCACTCAGCTCCAGGACCACCGGCAGGTAGTCGGGCAGTTCGTCGACCGCCATCTCGTAGCCGGCCGCCGACAGGGCCTGCTTGAAGGCCAGCAGCGCCGCCCCGCGGTGACGGGTGTCTCCCACCGCGTAGTAGGTCAGGTACAGGCAGCAGCGCCGACGTCGGTCGAAGGTCTCGACGTAGTGCTCGGCCAGCGCCCGCGGTCCCCGCGAACGGGCTGCATCCATGAAGGCCTCGATGGGGGCGGCGACCTCGGCGGGCGGGGCGTCAGGCCCGGCCAGAGCGGCTCCGACCGCCCGGAGGCGCCCGTCCAGGACGTCCTCGCCGGGGTAGTCCAGGAGGAGGGAGGCGGCCATGTGCGCTGTCGCCCGCTGAGGGGCCGTGAGCGCAACCGGGTCCGGCGGGGTCAACGGGTGCGGGGCGCGCACGAAGGACGGCACGGGGACCATCATGCGGGCCACGGTCAGCGTCCTCCGCCCGCCGGGCCCGCCCCGGTCAGACCCGGGCCCGCGGAGGGCACGGGGTCGCGGCGCATCGTCGGCAGCGGCAGCGCCACCGGGGCGGAGCCCGACTGCCCGTGGAAGGAGGCGGCGTCGCCGTGGCAGCCGGCTGGGGCCCCCTCGCCCAGGAGCGTGCGCACATCCTCGCCCATGGCCTTCATGCCGCGGGGAACCTCCGGCTTGGTGGTGGGGATGACGTAGCGGTCGTCGTACTTGGCGATGGCCAGCAGACGGTACAAGGCCTCCACCTCCTCCCCGTCCAGGCCCACCGAGGCGGCGATGGCGGGGTCGGCCTCGCGACCCAGTCGAACCTCGCGCATATGCGAGCGCATGGCGGCCAGACGCCGCAGGGAGCGCTCGACCGGGCCCGTATCCCCGGCGGTCAGCAGCCCCGCCAGGTACTCCAGCGGGATGCGCATCTCCGCCACGGCCGTCAGCAGCACCTTGTGGTCCTCCCCGTCCAGGCCCGCGGCCGCGACCTCGTCGACGACGGGGCTCAGCGGTGGGATGTACCACACCATCGGCATGGTCCGGTACTCGGGGTGCAGCGGCAGGGCCACCTCGTAGGTCTCGATGAGGTCCCAGATGGGCGAGTCCTGGGCGGCGGTGATCCAGCTGGCGGGGATGCCCTCGTCGCGGGCGGCGCTGATGACCTCCGGGTCGCGGGGGTCCAGAAGAATCTCGCGCTGGGCCGCATACAGATCCTGCGGGTCCGGGGTGGCGGCCGCCTGGGAGACGCGATCGGCGTCGTAGAGCAGGACGCCGAGGTAGCGCAGCCGTCCCACGCAGGTCTCAGAGCACACGGTCGGCTGGCCGATCTCCAGGCGCGGGTAGCACAGGGTGCACTTCTCGGCCTTGCCGGTGACGTGGTTGAAGTAGACCTTCTTGTACGGGCAGGCGGATACGCACATGCGCCAGCCGCGGCAGGCGTCCTGATCGACCAGCACGATGCCGTCCTCGGCGCGCTTGTACATGGCGCCCGACGGGCAGGCGGACACGCAGGTTGGGTTCAGGCAGTGCTCGCAGATGCGCGGCAGGTAGAACATGAAGGTCTGATCGATCTGCGTGGCGACCTTCCGACTCATGCCGGTCAGGACCGGGTCGTCGGCCATCGTCTCGGTCGAGCCGCCCAGATCGTCGTCCCAGTTGGGCCCCCACGCGATCGTGGGCATGTACTCGCCGGTGAGCTGGGACTTGGCCCGGGCCACGGGGAGGGTGGGGGAATCCTTGGGGGCCGACAGCAGCTTGTCGTACTCGTACGTCCACGGCTCGTAGTAGTCCTCGACGCCCGGCATGTCCGGATTGGCGAAGATCTGCGCGAGCTTGCGCAGGCGCCCGCCCGAGCGGGGCACCAGGCGTCCGCCCGAGGTGCGCGTCCAGCCGCCGCGCCACCGCTCCTGGTTCTCCCAGCCCCTGGGGTAGCCGACGCCGGGACGGGTCTCGACATTGTTGAACCACATGTACTCGGTGCCCTCGCGGTTCGTCCACGCCTGCTTGCACGTGACCGAGCACGTGTGGCAGCCGATGCACTTGTCGAGGTTCATGATCATCGCGATCTGGGCCATCACCTTCATCAGAAGGTCACCTCCTGGTCGGTGCGACGACGGATGAGGGTGACCTCGTCGCGATTGTTACCGGTGGGGCCGATGTAATTGAAGGCGTAGGACAGCTGAGCGTATCCGCCCGCGAAATGGCTGGGTTTGAGCACGATGCGGGTCAGCGAGTTGTGCGTGCCCCCCCGGCGCCCGCTGGACTCGGTCACCGGGGTGTTCATGGTGCGTTCTTGGGCGTGGTGCATGAAGACCGTGCCCTCCGGGATGCGATGGGAGACCACGGCGCGCGCCGCCACAATGCCGTTGCGGTTGTAGGCTTCCACCCACTCGTTGTCCCGCACTCCAATTTTATCGGCGTCGGCCGGGCTCATCCAGATGGTCTGGCCGCCCCGGCCCAGGGTGAGCATGTAGAGATTGTCGTAATACTGGGAGTGAATGGCCCACTTGTTGTGGATCGTCAGGTAGCGCACGGCCACCTGCGCGGTGCCGGCCTGCGAGGCGGATACCGACCCGGGGGCGGCCTCCCCGTACAGGCAGGCGAAGTCGAGCGGCGGGCGGAAGGTCGGCAGGGACTCCCCCATGTCGCGCATCCAGTCGTGGTCGAGGTAGTAGTGCATGCGGCCGGTCAGGGTATGCCACGGCTTGGCGTGCTCCACGTTGACGACGAAGGCGCTGTAGCGCCGGCCCCCGTGCTCGGACCCCGACCACTCGGGGGTGGTGATGACCGGCTGGGGTTTGATCTGGGTGTCGGCGAACGTGATCTGCCTGCCGGCCTCCTCCTCGCTCAACTCGACCAGCGGGGTCCCGGTGCGTTTGGACAGCGTCCTCCAGCCTTGGGTGGCCAGGCGGCCGTTGGTCGCCCCCGACATGTGCATGACGGCGTCGCCGGCCTTGATCGGGGTGTCGATGAGGGGACGGCCCGCTCCGGCGCCGCGGCCGGTGCCGTGGGCGCGGCGCAGCTCGTCCATCTCCTCGTCGGCGATGAGCATGATGCCCTTAGCGGGGATGCCCGGCTTCTCCACCAGTGGCCCGACGGTGTCGAACTTGTTGAGGATCTGGGTGTAGTCGCGCTCGACGGCCACGAGTTTGGGCATGGTCACCCCCGGCATCCACTGCTGCGGCAGCGCGGAGACGTCCCCGTGCGCCATGGTCATGGCGTCGGGGGTGTCATGGCTCAGCGGCACGGGGATGATGTCGGTCTGGGTGCCCAGGTACGTCGGCGCCCAGGCGCTAACCATGCCCGCCAGCTGGCGGTAGATGTCGAAATCGGACCGGGCCTGCCACGGCGGATCGATGGCCGCGTTGAAGGAGTGGATGAACGGGTGCATGTCCGTGGTCGCCAGATCGTACTTCTCGTACCAGGTGGCCGCCGGCAGCACGACGTCGGAGTGCAGCGTCGTCGAGGTGTTGCGGAAGTCCGCCGTCCATATGAGGTCGAGCTTGCCCTCGGGGGCCGGCTCGCGCCACGTCATGGATGCCGGACGGCGACCCTCGGGGGTCTCGGTGGCATTGACGTCGCCGCCCGCGCCCACCATGTGACGCAGGAAGTACTCGGTGCCCTTGGCGGACGAGCCCAGCAGATTGGTGCGCCAGGAGGCCAGAATGCGGGGGAAGTTCTCGGGGGCGTCGGGGTCCTCGGCGGCGAAGCGCAGCTCGCCGCGGGTCAGCTGGTCGACGACGTAGGCCGCCGGCTTCATACCGGCCTCCTCGGCCTGCCGGCCCAGCAGCAGCGGGTTGCGGTTGAAGGTCGGGTACGACGGCGTCCAGCCGCGCCTCATGGCCTCGACCATCGTGTCCGCCGTCGTCTTGCCGGCCAGCGTCCCCGCGCCCAGCGGCGAGGCGAGGCGCTCGGCGGGGGTGTCGTCGTAGCGCCACTGGTCGGTCGTCAGGTACCAGAACCCGGTGGAGATCATCTGGCGGGCTGGACGCTGCCAGTCCAGGGCGAAGGCGAATTGCGACCAGCCGGCGATGGGGCGGACCTTCTCCTGGCCCACGTAGTGGGCCCAACCGCCGCCGCCCACGCCCTGGGTGCCGCACATGGAGGTCAGTGCCAGGATCGCGCGGTAGATCTCGTCTGCGTGGTAGTAGTGGTTGATGCCGGCCCCCATGAGGATCTGGGAGCGGCCCCGGGTCTCGACGGCGTTGACGGCGAACTCGCGGGCCACGCGGATCATGGCCGGCCCGGGTACGCCGGTAAGCTCGCTGGCCCATGCGGGGGTCCCCGGTGCAGTGGCGTCGTGGTAGTCCTCGGGCCATCGGCCCGGCAGCCCCTTCCGCTCGACGCCGTAGTTGGCCAGGAGCAGGTCGTAGACGGTGGTCACCAGCCGGCCGTCGGCCAGCCGGGTGGCGGGCACGCCCCGGCGCAGGACGCCGCCGCCCACGGAACCCGCGGTCGTGGTGGAGCCGGGCAGGTCGAAGCGGGGCAGGAGCACCTCGACCCCGCGGACCGAGACGCCCGTCGCGTCCAGCTCGGCGATGCTCATGATGGGACGGACTCCCTCCATGAGGAGGTTCCATTTGCCCTCGCCCTCGGGGGTGAAGCGGTCGGCGAGCGTCCCGCCCGGGTCAGCCGGTCCGCGCTGGCGGTCCCACACCAGGGGTCGGAACTCGTTCTTGGGGGCTCCCTCGGCGACGCCCGGCACCGAGTCCGCCGTCACGAAACGGCCGGGAACGTATCCGGTGCCGTCGGACGAGGTGTCCAGCTCGAGGAGGAAGGGGGCGTCGGTGTGACGGCGCATGTACTCCAGGAAGTACGGCTCGTGCCCTTCGACGTGGAACTCCTTGAGGATGACGTGGCCCATGGCCATGGCCATGGCGCCGTCGGTACCGGGCGCCACGCGCAGCCATTGGTCGGCGAACTTAGTGTTGTCGGCGTAGTCGGGGGAGACCACGATGACCTTCTGACCGTGATAGCGGGCCTCGGTCATGAAGTGCGCGTCGGGGGTGCGGGTCAGCGGAACGTTCGAACCCCACATGATGAGGTACTGGGAGTTGTACCAGTCGCCTGCCTCGGGGACGTCGGTCTGGTCCCCGAAGACCTGCGGGCTGGCGGGGGGCAGATCCGCGTACCAGTCGTAGAAGGACAGCATGGTGGCGCCGATGAGCTCGTGGAAGCGTCCGCCCGCCCCGTAGGAGAGCATGGACATGGCCGGGATGACGGAGAAGCCGGCGCAGCGGTCCGGGCCCCAGGTGCGGATGGTGTGGACGTAGGCGGCGGCGATGATCTCCATCGCCTCGTCCCAGCCCACGCGCACCATGCCGCCTCGCCCGCGGGCGGATTTGTAGGCTCGGGCGGTCGCCGCGTCCCCGGTGACCTGCGCCCAGGCGGCCACGGCGTCACCGTCGTGACGGGCCCGGGCGGCGCGGAAGGCGTCCAGCAGCGCGCTGCGCACGTACGGGTAGCGGATGCGCGTGGGGGAGTAGGTGTACCAGGAGAAGGCCGCGCCGCGCGGGCAGCCGCGGGGCT
>ERZ773008.907-NODE-907-length-21310-cov-208.020183_pt1 | contig 21310 bp, 19 predicted proteins | sample MGYA00580664_ERZ773008 | MGnify/ENA primary metagenome ERZ773008 (study PRJEB29015, sample SAMEA2738016) | human oral metagenome | biome: human oral; feature: human-associated habitat; material: dental | place: China | collected 2048 ... | reverse complement strand
ACTGCACCTTGTGAGTTGGAGGGGATGTGTCCAACTTTTGGGGTGCAGTTCAAACCTAAATCCAAGTTTTCAGACGACCTTTTTTGCCACACACTACTTCACAAGATCCGACAGCGGCCAGCGCGGTTTGACGTTGAACACGCCGGCGGGCTGCCGCTCCTGCAACCTCATCGCGCCGGCGAAGGCAATCATCGCGCCGTTGTCGGTGCAGTATTGCATGGGCGGGAAGCAGACTTTGATTTTTTCTTCCTTAGGTTTGGGTTTGCCTTTTTCAGACGGCTTTTTGACGCTCAAGCGGGAAAATTCGTCGCGCAGCTTCCAGTTCGCACCGACGCCGCCCGCGACGACTAAGGTTCTGAAACCGGTATCCAACAAGGCTTTTTTGGCTTTGGCGGCGAGGACGTCAATCACTGCGTCTTGAAATGCGCGGCAGATGTCGTTGCGCGTTTGCTCGGGAATTTCGCCGCCGTTTTCGGCGCGGACTTTTTCGACGGCGGTCAGCACGGCGGTTTTCAAACCGGAGAAGCTCATCTGTAAATCGTGCGAATGGAGCATGGGGCGCGGGAACGAGAAGGCATCGGGGTTGCCCAGCTTCGCCAGTTCGGACAACTTCGCGCCGCCGGGATACGGCAAACCTAAGAGTTTGGCGGTTTTGTCGAACGCCTCGCCTGCCGCGTCATCGACGCTTTCGCCCATCAGCGTGTAATCGCCGATGCCGCGCACCGCCATAAACTGTGTATGTCCGCCCGAAACCAGCAGGGCGACGAACGGAAATTCGGGTTTGTCGTCCGCCAAAAGCGGGGAGAGCAAATGGCCTTCGAGATGGTGGACGGGAATGACGGGTTTGTTCAAGGCAAACGCCAAGGCATTGGCGTAGCCCGCACCCGCCAGAAGCGCGCCGCCCAAACCCGGCCCTTGGGTGTAGGCGACGGCATCGATGTCGTCGTATGAAACGCCCGCTTCCTGCAAACAGCCCTGCGTCAGCGGCACGACGCGGCGGATATGGTCGCGGCTGGCAAGTTCGGGGACAACGCCGCCGTATTCGGCGTGCATCGCCATTTGGGTGTGAAGATGGTGCGCCAACAGGCCGCGTTCGGTGTCATACAGCGCAACGCCTGTTTCATCGCAGGATGATTCGATTCCGAGTACCAACATGGTTTGAGGTCGTCTGAAAATAAGGATGCGGTATTTTAACGGATTTCAGGTGGGCTTGGCTTGCTTGCGGTTAGGGAATATGCAGTGGTAGAGGCTATATCATATATATATATGATACGGAGTTGGGTTTGCTATCCGGTTATACCGAGCATTTTTATTGTCTGAGCTTTTGTTGTTCAAATTTAATTGTATTAGGTATATGGGCTGTACGTTGAGTCGAAGGGTTGTCGGCTATTTTGATTTTTGAATTTAATTAAGAGAAATATTGTTGCTTATATTTTTATATTTTATGATTTTTAATGCTTTAAAATACAAAAAAAATATTTTTTTGAAATAAAATTGCTGAATAATTGGAAAAAGTCTTGTTTAAAACAGGTAAAGAAGGTAATCTATGCCTTAATTTATCTGAATTTGAAAGCAATAAAAATGACCAAACAATACCCTACCGACGATATTAAGATTAGAGAAGTCAAAGAGCTGCTGCCGCCGATTGCCCATTTGTACGAACTGCCGATTTCCGAGGAAGCGGCGGGGCTGGTACACCGCACGCGGCATGAAATCGCCGATTTGGTTCACGGCAAGGACAACCGCCTGCTGGTGATTATCGGCCCGTGTTCCATCCACGACCCCAAAGCCGCCTTGGAATACGCCGAACGTTTGCTGGTGTTGCGCAAGAAATATGAAAAAGAATTGCTGATTGTGATGCGCGTGTATTTTGAAAAACCGCGCACGACGGTTGGCTGGAAAGGTCTGATTAACGACCCGCACTTGGACGGTACGTTCGACATCAACTACGGTCTGCGTCAGGCGCGCAGCTTGCTGCTGACGCTGAACAATATGGGCATGCCCGCTTCGACGGAGTTCCTCGACATGATTACGCCGCAATATTACGCGGACTTGATTTCTTGGGGCGCAATTGGCGCGCGGACGACGGAAAGTCAGGTACACCGCGAACTCGCCAGCGGCCTGTCTTGTCCGGTCGGTTTCAAAAACGGTACGGACGGCAATCTGAAAATCGCCATCGACGCGATTGGCGCGGCAAGTCATCCGCATCACTTCCTGTCTGTAACCAAAGCAGGGCATTCCGCCATTGTGCATACCGGCGGCAATCCCGACTGCCACGTTATCCTGCGCGGCGGCAAAGAGCCGAATTACAGCACCGAACACGTCAAATCGGCGGCGGAGCAATTAATAAAAGCCGGCTTGTCGCCCAAGCTGATGGTCGATTGCAGCCACGCAAACAGTCGTAAAGATTACAGGCGGCAGATGGAAGTTGCCCAAGATGTTGCCGCGCAACTGGAAAACGGCGAAGACAATATTATGGGTGTGATGGTTGAAAGCCATTTGCTCGAAGGCAGACAGGACAAGCCCGAAGTTTACGGGCAAAGCATTACCGATGCCTGTATCGGCTGGGATACTACCGAAGAAATGCTCGCGCTTTTGGCTGCGGCAAACCGTAAACGGGTTGCGCCTTAAGCCGGTTTGAGCGGCAAAAAAGAGGTCGTCTGAAAAGGCTGTGTGTGAACAAAAACAGACAGTTTTTCAGATGACCTTTTGTTTTGTATAAATTGTTTATTTACAAGGGCTTCAGGGTGGTCTCCGGGTAAATTATCGTAGTTTAAACAGTCTTTACTTATCAGAAGACATATTAATGAAACCTTGTGAGATACTGCCCGCGTATTGTTTAACCCACTGATGGAGAATACAACATGAAAAAGGCTTTGACTAAAACCGTTACCTTGATTGCTATCGCTGCTTCTTTGAGCGCATGTGCAGGTATGAACCAAACCCAACGCAATACCGCTACCGGCGCAGTATTGGGTGGTGTAGCAGGTAACCTGATTGGCGGCGATACCGGTTCTACTTTGGGTGGCGCAGCATTGGGCGGCGTTATCGGCAGCCAAGTTCATCGCGGACATCGCTATCGTTAAGTAGTTCATTAATATCATTATGCAAACCGTTCCTATCGTTTCATTTGTCGGAACGGTTTTTGTTTGATGGGGCAATGGGAAAAGGTCGTCTGAAACGAGGGTTATCGTGTTTCAGACGACCTTTTAGCAATAAGAAGGATGGATAACTTATTGGCGGATGACTGCTTTGGCAATTTGATCCGCCATACGTTTGCTTGCTCCTTGGTGCTTGCCGATAAACTCAAGGGCTTTTTGGGAGAAACGTTCTTTTTCCGATGGATTGGTAAGCCATAATGTGGTTTTTTCATACCATCTTTCAGCAGAACCAACCTGCTCTGCCGCCCCTGCATGGATGGCATCTTGGCATACGGCGGAGAAATTGTAGGTTGAAAACCCGAATAAGGTCGGAATGCCGCAGGAAATCGGTTCGATAACATTCTGACAGCCCGCATCCACAAGACTGCCACCGACGAAGGCAATATCCGCAGCTAAATAATAGGCAAACAGTTCTCCCATGCTGTCTCCGACCCATATTTGCGTTTTTTTGTCGACAGGAAGGTTATCACTGCGATATTGCACACGGTAGCCCATATTTTCCGCAAGTGAGAAGGTCGTCTGAAAACGTTCGGGGTGTCGAGGGATAATCACCAGCAGTGCATCCCCTTTATAGAGCTTCCATGCTTCAAGCAATATTTCCGCTTCATCCTGACCTTTATAGAAACGGGTGCTGGCACACACGACGACAGGGCGGTTGCCGATCCGTTCTTTAAATGCGGCTGCAAGTGCTTTCATCCCTTCGGGAAGCGATACATCGTATTTGGTATTGCCGCAGACATGGACATTGGAGGCGCCAATCAAGTGCAGCCGTTCTGCATCTTCGGCAGTTTGGGCAAAGCATCCGCTCAGGGTACGCATGGCAGGTTCAACCAAACTGCGTATTTTCAAATATCCCCGTTGCGATTTTTCAGACAGGCGGGCATTGGCAAGAAAAAGCGGAATCTGTTGTTTAGCACATATGTGCATCAGGTTCGGCCAAATTTCTGTTTCCATCAAAATACCGAAACGAGGGGTATGGTCGGTTAAAAATTGCTCAACCCATTCTGGTTTGTCGTAGGGAATATAGCGGCATTGCGCATTGGGATATAGGGTTTGAGCCGTACGCCTTCCGGTCGGTGTCATTTGAGTCAGTAATAAAGGGACATCCGGGAAATAGTTCTGTAATGCTTCGATGAGCGGCTGCGCTGCACGGGTCTCACCGACGGAAACGGCGTGAATCCAAATCGGATGGTGCACGGGATTGCTCATTTTTTTGCCGAATCTTTCATCCCAGTGTTCCAAATAGGATGTTGATTTTTCAGCTCTCTTTTTTAGATAACAGCGAATAAACAAAGGAGCGATATGCCAAAGTTGATTGTATAACCAACGTATCATAATGATATTCCAAGATGTGATGGGCGTATAAAAAGGGTATCAGGAGAGGATTATAGACGATTCAATCTAAAACAGGACGGGATGAGTAGACCCAAAGCTAATGAGAATAGCTGAATAGAGGGGCTTGTGATTTTGAAATATTTGATTTTGGAGTTGGTGGAAATAGGTATTCTTGGATAAGATTGATGAATTTAGGAAAATCATCGTCTATGAGAATAGATGATTTTGTCTAAATACAACACTTTTTTAGCATATTTCAGTTGTAGAAAGATGTGTGAAAGTTGGGATGTAGAGGTAAAAGGTGGGAATTTGTGGATATATGTATGGAAATATTCTTATAGATAAAAATAGCCTAGAAAAACTTTATTAGTAAGTTTCTAGTTTATTTTAAATTTAAATTGCTTTTTATATAAAAAATAGACATAAAATTGCAAACGTTATATATATTTTCTATTGATTCCAGTTGTTAATATATTGTAAGTTATATATTCGCAACAAACAATACGGTTAATAATTAATAATATAGAGAACGTGTTAAGTCATGATAAAAAAAAATAATAAATGAGAAGACAGGTAGTCCAATATAATGTAGTCATGTATAAATTGATTGGATTGTAAATCGATCCATTATCTTGATTGTACTGATTTATTTGTTTTAGATGGATTGAATCGGTTACATTTTTTGTAAGGCATTGGATAAGTGGTATGTATATTAGATAAACGGCAAATATTTGTCAATCATAATATGCAAAACATATATTATCTTTGGTTCGGTCTTTTCGATAACTATCATTATGTGTTTTTATCAGGGAGATAAAATATGAAACACAGAGCACACATGAATCGTTTTACCGCGCTCAATACGGCATTGACAGTATCGTTTGCTGCCTTCGGTTTGTTTGCAGTATCTGCTGCTGCGGCTGAGAATTACATTAGCATCAGTAGTGATGCTGGTGTTCAACGCCCTAACTATAACAACGATGGCGCCACTGATCGTTTCGGTATGGCTATCGGTGTAAATACAAAGGCAACAGGTCATAGTGGTATTGCTATCGGTACCAGTACTACTTCTGCGGGTGAGTCTGCCACCGCTGTTGGTACTCTATCTAACGCGGACGGTATCGCCGCTACCGCTTTTGGTCAAGGTGCGCAAGCAGTTGGTAATGTAACGACTGCTGCAGGTCAAAAAGCCCGTGCGACTGCCCAAGGTGCAACTGCTTTGGGTACTGGTGCCGTAGCTTCTGCAATGTATTCGACTGCTACGGGTGCCGCATCTGCTGCGTCAGGTCAGTCAAGTGTTGCTTATGGCTTGCAGTCTAAAGCTTCTGCTAATTCAGCAGTGGCTATTGGCTCTCGTGCGACAGCTTCTCACGCTGGTTCCGTTGCTTTGGGTGCAGGTTCTGAAACTGCTGAAGCAGTAGGTACTAATAGTGCAACTGTAAATGGTGTCTCTTATAGTGGCTTTGCAGGTACTAATCCTCGTTCTACCGTTAGTGTTGGCTATGCGGGGGGTGAGCGTACTATCACTAATGTTGCTGCTGGTCGTATTAGTACAACCAGTACTGATGCCATTAACGGTAGTCAATTGTATCAAGTTGCTGCACGTTCGCAAGGTAACTCTACTGCAATCACCAATTTACAAAATCAAGTTAATGGTATTGGTAACCGCTTGAATGATATGGATAAGGATTTGCGTGCAGGTATCGCCGGTGCGACTGCGATTGCCTTCTTGCAACGTCCGAATGAAGCAGGTAAGAGCATGGTTTCTGCTGCGGTAGGTGGCTATCGCAATGAACAGGCTATTGCCGTGGGTTATGCTCATAACTCAGATAACAACAAATGGTCTGTTAAAACCGGTGTCAGTGTTAATACACGCAAAGACGTAAACTGGGGTGGTAGCGTAGGCTATCAATGGTAAGGCCTGAAGGGGTTGGTCGGTTCAGACGACCCCAGTTGAAGAATGATATCGATATAAAGGAAAAAAACATGAAATTATCAATCATTTTGCCAGTTATCGCGGCATTGACTTTGGCTGCTTGTGGTAATTTAAGCAAAGTCAGCAAAGAAGGTACTACTGATAACCCTGTATGGCCTGATGCTGCTAAAACTACCTTCCGTCATGATGGTACTCAGCATGGTACTTGGCCGAATTGGGATAACGTCCGTCAAATTGAAGCGGGTATGAATAAAGACCAAATTTACGAATTGATCGGTCGTCCTCATTTCCAAGAAGGCTTGTATGGTGTTCGTGAGTGGGATTATTTGTTCAATTACCGTGAAAACGGTGAGCATAAAACTTGTCAATACAAGATTTTGTTTGACAAAGACAAAAATGCTCAATCATTCTTCTGGTTGCCAGAAGGTTGCGGTCCTAAAAAGTCTGCTCCTGAAGTAGTTCGTGAAGTGATTATTCGCGAGGTAGCTCCAGCTCCGGCTGCGCGTATCCGCCAGTAACTAGTAATAGTTTGATTTTATAAATTAAAACCGAGTTTTGTGATTTTGCAAAACTCGGTTTTGTTATTTTTACTGTTTAAATAGTAGTGTAATGGGATTCTGCACGGACAGTGGTTGTTTTATAATAATCCCTTGGAATTTGGTAAGGGGCGTTTGTGTCATATTTTTCACAATGAAAAGCAAAGTTGAATGATATTAGAACGTCCTGATATGTTTTGGGCATAATTGATGATAAAATAAGCACACTCTTTGCAAAAAAGAGAAAATAAGAAACGGATAGCAAACAATGAGTATTGGATTATTACGAGTTTTGGTTCAAAGTCAGACAATCAACAGTACCCAGGCAGAGCATTACAACAATATATTGAAAACGGGGCAGGAAATCTTGCCCATGCTTTTTGCGGATAAGATTATTAGTCCAAGGTCTTTGGGTGAGTTGGTTGCGCGAGTTTTTAGTTATCCGCTCTTGGATTTACATTATTATCCACGTAACAATATTGTTATGGATGTTTTGACCGAAGAACAGATGGTTCAAAATCGCTGTGTTCCGATTTTTCGTCGCGGTCGAAAGGTATATTTAGCGGTTTCAGATCCTACTCAAATCCAAAGTTTTCAAAAAATAGCTTTTGCTTCAGGAGTGACGGTTGATTTGGTTGTCGTACCTGACGATCAATTAAGTTCCCTTCTAGAATGGTTAGGACAACGTTCTACTACCATCTTAAAAGAAATTAGTGAGGAACAAGAAGCTGCTCAACCATCACAGGCGCTTTATATTGATAATGAAGAGGCTGAAGATGGTCCAATTCCACGATTCATACATAAGACACTATCAGATGCACTAAATGCAGGCGCATCTGATATACATTTTGAATTTTACGAACAAATGGCTCGGGTTCGTTTTCGTGTGGACGGGCAACTAAGAGAAGTGGTTCAACCACCTGTCGCCGTACGCGGACAACTGGCTTCACGCATCAAAGTAATGGCACGTTTAGACATTTCTGAAAAACGCGTTCCACAAGATGGTCGTATCCAAATCGCTTTCCATAAACATGGTCGTCCCATTGACTTCCGTGTAAGCACGTTACCTACACTTTTTGGCGAAAAAGTGGTAATGCGTATCCTGAATTCTGACGCAGCGACTTTAAATATTGACCAACTGGGGTTCGAGCCTTTCCAAAAAGAAATGTTGCTTGAGGCCATTCATCGCCCTTATGGCATGGTATTGGTGACAGGTCCGACAGGTTCAGGTAAAACCGTCTCTCTTTATACCTGTCTGAATATTTTAAATACAGAAGACGTCAATATTTCCACCGCGGAAGACCCGGCCGAGATTAATTTACCCGGCATCAACCAAGTCAACGTCAATGACAAACAAGGTTTGACTTTTGCTGCGGCGTTGAAATCTTTCTTGCGACAAGACCCTGACATTATCATGGTAGGTGAGATTCGGGACTTGGAAACCGCGGATATTGCCATCAAAGCGGCACAAACCGGACATATGGTGTTTTCAACGTTGCATACCAATAACGCGCCTGCGACCCTATCCCGTATGTTGAACATGGGGGTCGCTCCATTCAACATTGCTAGTTCCGTCAGCTTAATTATGGCGCAACGACTATTGCGTCGTCTGTGTTCGAGCTGTAAGCGTGAGGTTGAGCGTCCTCCAGTTCCTGCATTAAAAAAAGCAGGATTTACAGATGAAGATTTAGCAAAGGATTGGAAACTCTACCGTCCTGTCGGCTGCGATAGTTGCCGTGGTAAAGGCTTCAAAGGCCGTGTCGGCGTCTACGAAGTGATGCCGATTACCGAGGAAATGCAACGTGTCATTATGAATAATGGTACGGAAGTTGATATTATGAACATGGCCTATAAAGAAGGCATGGTCGATTTACGCCGCGCAGGTTTGTTAAAAGCTATGCAAGGTTTGACTTCATTAGAAGAAGTTATTGCTCACACTAACGATTAAACCATTGAATCGAAGAAATACGGGGACTTTTGTTTTCTTCATTCTTAAACATTAAACCAAGGGGTAACAAAATGGCTCAAGCAGAGCAAAAAAGAGGCTTATTCGCTCAAAAAAATAAAGGCAAACGTTTTACGTTTGAAGGTAAAAATACCAATACGGATCAATTAGTCCGAGGCGAAGTAGTCGCCAAAGACGAAGAAGAAGCGCGTAAAAAGCTCCAACGCCGCGGGATACGCCCTTTACGTATCAGTAAAGTAAAGGCAACCAAAAAGCGTCGTATTACTCAGGAAGACATTACAGTTTTCACCCGTCAACTCGCCACCATGATGAAAGCAGGTCTGCCTTTAATGCAGGCTTTTGAAATTGTCGCACGCGGACACTCCAACCCATCCATGACTGAAATGTTGATGCAAGTCCGTGCAGATGTGGAACAAGGTAGTGCATTGGGTAAATCATTTGCCAAATATCCAAAATATTTCGACCGCTTTTATTGTAATCTGATTGCGGCTGGTGAGACCGGTGGTGTTTTAGAAAGCCTGTTGGATAAACTTGCTGTATATAAAGAGAAAACGCAAGCCATTAAGAAAAAAGTAAAAACTGCATTGACGTACCCAATTTCTATTGTGGTCGTTGCAGTGGCATTGATTTTCGTGATGATGCGATGGGTGCTGCCTGAGTTTGGTAAAGTTTACGAAAGCATGGGGGCGAAACTGCCTGACTTAACCCAAATTGTTATGGATATTTCCAAAATTTTTGTGGAATACGGATGGCTGATGATCGTTATCTTTATTGCCATTTGTTTTGGTGTTTATAAACTACATGAAAAATCACCAAATTTCCAGAAACGTATAGATGCAATGATTTTACGTTTACCAATTTTTGGTCAAATTGTTCGTAAAGCAACTATTGCTCGCTGGGCCCGTACCACCTCTACCTTGTTTGCAGCAGGTGTCCCTTTGGTAGAAGTTTTAGATTCAGTCGCCGGGGCAGCCGGTAATATCCTTTATGAGGAAGCAACACAGGACATTCGTGCGAAAGTTACTCAAGGTCTTTCTTTGACTTCGAGTATGCAAAGTACGGATATGTTCCCCAATATGGTTATTCAAATGGCCGCTATTGGTGAAGAATCTGGTTCCCTTGATGATATGTTGAATAAGGCTGCTGAATTTTACGAGGATGAAGTTGATAACTCTGTAGCACAATTATCCTCACTGATGGAGCCCATTATTATGGTAGTCTTAGGTTCTATCATCGGCACACTGTTGGTAGCAATGTATCTGCCGCTGTTTAACCTCGGCAACGTAGTAGGTTAATATGTTGGAATCTTTGGATACATTAGCGCCATTCGCTATTCCGCTATCTATTGTCGTTGGTTTGTTAATCGGAAGTTTTCTTAATGTTGTCATTTACCGCGTTCCTGTCATGATGGAACGCGGCTGGACTCAGTTTGCGAAAGAGCATTTGCAACTTGAATTAACGGAAGAAGAGCAGCAACCATTCAATTTGATGAAACCGGATTCCCGCTGCCCTAAGTGTCATGCTCCGGTAAAGGCTTGGCAAAATATTCCGATTGTCAGTTATCTGATGCTTGGCGGTAAATGTGGTTCGTGTAAAACGCCCATCAGCATCCGTTATCCCTTAATCGAATTATTGAGCGGTATATTGTTTGGCGTAGTAGCGTGGCAATATGGCTGGACGATGGCGGCATTCGGTGGGTTGATATTGACTGCAATATTGATTGCATTGACCTTTATCGATGCTGATACTCAATATTTACCAGACAGCCTGACCCTTCCGTTGATATGGCTAGGTTTGCTGTTTAATTTGAACGGCACATTCGTACCATTGAAATCCGCCGTCTTAGGTGCAGTTTTTGGTTACATGAGCTTATGGTTGTTATGTTTCATCTATAAGCTTTTGACTGGAAAAATCGGTATGGGTAACGGCGATTTTAAATTGCTGGCTGCCCTAGGTGCATGGCTTGGGATCGGCATTTTACCTGTCTTGGTTTTCATTGCGGCGTTAATCGGTCTGATTGGTGCGACTATCGGACGGGTTGCCAAAGGACAATATTTTGCTTTCGGTCCGAGTTTGGCCATTGCCGGCTGGATTATTTTGGTAGCCAACGAGCCGGTACATCGTGCCGTTACTTGGTGGCTGACAAAATCAGGGTTTTAATATGACTTTATGGATAGGTTTGACAGGCGGTATCGGCAGCGGGAAATCTCAAACAGCAAAAATCTTTTCTGATTTGGGAGTCCCGCACATTGATGCCGATGTCCTGAGTCGAAACCTGACGGCGGATAACGGTATAGCATTACCGGCTATCCGCCGTCTTTTTGGCGACAAGGTTTTTCATACCCAAAACAGTCTGAACCGTGCTGCTTTGAGAGATATTGTTTTCAGACGACCTCAAGCCAAAAAAGAATTGGAAGAGGTATTACTACCTTTGATTTTAAATGAAATCAAATCAGCAAAAACCTGTTATCCCGATGCGGCATACGGCATTATCGATGTACCCTTGCTGATTGAAAATCCGGAATTTTTAGAGGCTGTCGATAGAGTATTGGTGATTGATGTTTCTGAGGCAACCCAAATTCTTCGTGTTCAGCAAAGAAGCTGTTTGGACACAGAAGAGATTAAGCGGATTATGAATACTCAGGCCAACCGCAAAACGCGGCTGCTCTATGCAGATGATGTCTTAGAAAATGAAGGAACTTTATCTGAATTGGCCAAGAAAATTCAGGGCTTGCATAGGTTTTATCTGGGATATGCCGGCAACTCAAAATTTGGTACATCATTGCCCTAACGTGAAATATCCCGATCAACAGACAAAGCATATTGGAAATCCAACAATCAAAAGGTCGTCTGAAATTGTGTTTGGTTTTTCAGACGACTTACTTGACGGAAAACAGATAATTCAATTTTAAGAACTCGGAAGCCAATACGGCGAAAAGTTTAAACAATGGAAAATGGATACCTAAATAATCGACCTCCCTTAGAAAAAAGAATTTTTTATCTGGAGCATTCAGGGCAGTATCTGATGGAGACCTTTGCAAAAATAGCCTATTAACGAAATTTGACGCATAAAAATGCGCTAAAAAATCTTCAATTGACTAAAACCTTCCTAATATTGAGCAAAAAGTAGGAAAAATCAGAAAGGTTTTGCATTTCGAAAATAAGATTGAGCATAAAATTTTAGTAACCTATGTTATTGCAAAGGTCTCTGATGGTTTGCGCCCTATCAGATTACTCCCACAATAAACATACTGTCGTTATGGCAAATTTTCTCTATCCAAATGAAACAATGGATTGGAGAAATTTAGATGATTTATTCAATGAGTTGGTTTTAGAGGAATTACAGTCTTCATTTATGGATTGGTATCCAACTATTGAAGAGGCAATTAGCCATCATTTAGAAGGCTTTTCGTGACAAGCATAAAATAAAGAATGATTTGGAAGGAATAAATAATGACTGGAGTAACGACTGTGAAATGTCCGACTTGTCAAAAGCCGGTGATATGGAATGAAGAGAGTAAATACCGACCTTTTTGCAGTCAACGCTGCCGATTGATTGACTTAGGCGAATGGGCGCAAGAGAAATATACGGTCGCAGCGGAAGAAGATGATACTTTATCTAATTCAATGGTCGGAGGCTTGTCATAAGCTGTATTTAATACGTTTTTGTGAGGCTATGCAGCCCCTTTTTTTCTCCTTGGTAGGCATTTGCTTGGTAGGATGCCATTATGGTAATGGCTGTCCAAGCTTATGTTTCAGACCAATGTCGGGCATTTTTCATGTCTTGTTCGATTTGTACTTTTAATTCGGCGATACTGTCGAATTTTTTTTCGTCGCGTAATTTGTGCAGAAAACGGACGTTCAGGCGTTGGCCATAAATGTTTTCATTGAAATCAAATAGATGGACTTCAAGTTTTTGGGCGCGGTTGTTGCTGACAGTAGGGTTGAATCCGAAACTTGCCACGCCGCGTTTTGTGCCGAAAGTGCCATCTACTTCAACGACAAATACCCCGCTTAAGGCGTAATGGTGGGGAGGGAGTTGGATGTTGGCGGTGGGGGCGTTGATGGTGCGGCCGAGTTTTTTACCGTGTTTGACTTTGCCGCTTAAGGTGTAATCGTGTCCCAGCAGTTTTTTGGCATAGTCTAATCGTCCTTCAGAAAGCGCATTACGCACGGCGGTACTGCTGGTACGGATGTCTTCTACGATAACAGATGGGGTACGATCGGTTTGAATATCAGGTTGTGCTGCCAAAAGTTCGAAATCGCCACGGCGACCTGCACCGAAACGGAAGTCATCTCCAATCAGCAGATAACGCGTATTCAACGTCTTGCGTAAAAGCAGATTGATAAAGTCTTGGGCATCCATATCGGCAAATGTTTGGTTAAACCGCAGCACCCAAACTGCATCGACACAGCCGGTTTGTTCAAGCAAATTCAGTTTGGTGCGCAGAGGGCTGATACGGTAGGGCTGTTTTTTACCGGTTTGTCGGGCAAAAAATTCTTTGGGTTGTGGTTCGAAGATAACGACGACGACGGGAAGCCCCCGTGCATCGGCTTCTTGCTTGAGTTTTTGGAGAATGTGTTTGTGTCCGAGGTGCACGCCGTCAAAATTGCCGATGGTAACGGCACTTCCCTGAGGGAAGTCGGGCGTGCGATGCTGACCGAGCCAGATTTTCATGAGTTATTTATGCGGTTCGTAAACGGACGGGTATTGTAAACGTTCTTGGTGTTTATATAAACCACAGGTCGTCTGAATATGTTTTCAGACGACCTGTATCGTCGTTACCACTAAAACGGCGGACGGTAAAAAGGGTAACCCCAAGGGTCGTAATAGTTGTAATAATAGCGTGCTTCTTGGAGCTGCTGCTGGGAGATGTAGTTTTGCCATGCCATTTTGTAGCAGGCTTGGAACATGGGGTCGGAAACTTTATCTATATATTTCAGGCGGAAGGATTTTTGTTGTTCTATTGTTTGAACGGAGCGGTTGTCCGCCAGCTCAAACTGTTTTTGTATCAATCGGGCGGTTTCGGGGTCGCACTGGGCGGCCAAGTGGATTTGCAGGTTTTGTTCTTCCTGTTTCCGAGCCTGTGCGCGTGCGGCGAGTTGTTCTGGCGTGGCGGCGCAGGCAGTCAGGAAGGCGAGGGTGAAGAGCGATAAAAAGCGTAATGGGTTCATGATGTTGTCCCTTTGAGGTGATGATAACCAATGTACGCTGACGGCTGGTCGAGTGCAAGGGGTAAATAGGTAAAGGTCGTCTGAAAACCTTAAAACTCGGTTTTCAGACGACCTTTTTGTTTTACCGCTTGGATGAAAAGGCTGGACTAAGCAGTTTAACCTTTGTTGAGGATTTGTTTGTTTTCGCCTTCGCGCCGTAGTTCTTTAGGGAGGACGAAGACGATGCTTTCTTCTGCGCCTTCTCCTTCGCGTATGGTTTCGTGTCCCCATTGCTGTATGGTTTGCAGGACTTCTCTGACCAAAACTTCGGGGGCGGATGCGCCGGCGGTTACACCGACTTTTTGTTTGCCTTCGAACCATTCGCGTTGCAGGTAGCCGGCGTTGTCGACCATATAGGCATCGACGCCGCGTTGGGCGGCGACTTCGCGCAGGCGGTTGCTGTTGGAAGAATTGGGCGAGCCGACGACGATGACGATGTCGCATTCTTCCGCCAATTCTTTGACGGCGGTTTGTCGGTTGGTCGTGGCGTAGCAGATGTCTTCTTTATGCGGGTTGCGGATGTTGGGGAAACGGGCGTTCAGCGCGGCGATGATGTCTTTGGTTTCATCGACGGAAAGGGTAGTTTGGCTGACGTAGGCGAGTTTGTCGGGGTTTTTGACTTGCAGCCCGGCGACGTCTTCAACGGTCTCGACCAGCAGCATTCTGCCGGGCGGAAGCTGTCCCATGGTGCCTTCGACTTCGACGTGGCCTTTGTGTCCGATCATGATGATTTCGCAGTCTTGCGCGTCGAGGCGGGCGACTTCTTTGTGGACTTTGGTCACGAGCGGGCAGGTGGCATCGAATACGCGGAACCCGCGTTCGGCGGCTTCCTGTTGCACGGCTTTGGAGACGCCGTGTGCCGAGTAAATCAGGATGGCGTCTTTGGGTACGTCGGCGAGGTCTTCGATAAAGATTGCACCTTTTTCGCGCAGGTTGTCCACGACGAATTTGTTGTGGACGACTTCGTGGCGGACGTAAACCGGTGCGCCGAATTCTTCCAGTGCGCGTTCGACGATGCTGATGGCGCGGTCAACGCCGGCGCAGAAGCCGCGCGGATTGGCGAGGATGATGGTTTTTTGGGTCATGTGTATGGTCCGGATTTCAGACGACCTTATGGGTTGTCGGTTGCGGGTTCGTCGGTCGGTTTGGGTTCTTTTTTGTGTAGCAGTCCGTCCAAAACCAATAAAACGGCACCGACGCAGATAAAGCTGTCGGCAACATTAAACGCGGGATAATACCAATCCTTCCAGTAAAACAGTAAGAAATCAACCACATGACCGTGAATCAGTCGGTCGATGACGTTACCGAGCGCGCCGCCGATAATCATGGCTGCGCCGATTTTGCCCGAAAGGCGGAACTCGTCGCGCAGGATAGCGCGGGCGAGATACGCGCTGATGACGAGTGCCAGCCCTAAGAAAAAGAATTTCTGCCAGCCGTCTTGGTCGGCAAGAAAGCTGAACGCTGCGCCGGGGTTGTAGGCAAGTGTCAGGTCGAATAAAGAGGGGATGATATTGAGGCGCTCGCCTTCTTGGAAGTGGGCAAGGATTTCCCATTTGGTCAGTTGGTCAAGCGCGATGCCGACCAGCGCAATCAGCAGGTAGGCGGTTTTTTTGGAAAGAGAGGAAGACATTTGGTTGAAGCTGCCTGAATAAAAACAAAGCGACTATTTTACCTGAAAGCGCAAAAGCCGTGTTTCAAAAGGTCGTCTGAAAACCTTTTATTACAGGGCGAGACGCAGGGTTTTGCAGGGTTATCGCAAAACCGCGTAAACGCTGCGCGCAAAAACACTGTCATACGTAAAACAAGGTTTATTTGCTTGATAGGGTGTTGCCTTGCCGATAACATGGCGGCGTTTTTATATGCCTTCCCCGAAAGGATACAGTATGGCTAAAACAAAATCTTTATTGGCGACCGGCATTTTGGCGCTTTTCTCCGCCACCGCTTTCGCCGCTCCGCTTCCTGCCGAAATTTACATTCCCGCAGGCGCGCATACGGTTAAAGCCGATCGTCAGGGCAACGGCGAATTCGAATACGAAGCCGAGCTGCCCGCACGCGGCAACCCGATTCCGTCTTTGGCGAAAAAAAGTCATCGCCCACGCGCGCAGCAAAGGTTTTCATGTGGTCGAATCTGAAATCAAACACGACGATGCCGATTTGAAATTCAAACGCGGCAGACAAGAATTGGACGTCTCCATCGAAAATAAAGGACACGGCCACATCGAATACAAAGCTGATTTAGACTTGGACAAACGCTAAATCGAGAAATACCGGAAAGGTCGTCTGAAAAGAGGTTTCAGACGACCTTTTTGTTTGGTTGGATAAACAGAACTAAACGGTAGAGCAAGGCGTTTACTGCGGTTTAGGTCAAAGCCGAATCATGCCGTATCGTTTTATTTGCCCCCGCAATGTTTTGTTTTACTGTAAAACACGGTAAAATCCGCGCTCAACACAATATTGAGACAAAACAGTACCGAAATAAATGGTGTTGTCCGATCTCAAATAAAAAATATTGACGCAATCACTACAATACTACCGTTCACACATTGCAAAGATCATGAAAAAAACACTCTTACTCCTCTCCCTGCTTGCCGTGTCCGCAGCGGAAGCCGCTGACGTGCCGTCCGAGCCTCAAAACCAACCTGCCCCCGAGTTGCAAGTCAAAACGGCAGAACCTGACCCCGTCGAAGTAGAAGCGGTCAAACCTGCCGCCGAAACGTCGTCTGAAAAAGTCGTGAACGTCGATGCCAAAACCCTGCTCGACAATCCCCAATTACTTTCTCGTGCCATGTATTCCGCCGTTGTGTCGCGCAACATCGCGGGCATCAAAGTCGTCCTGCCGATTTACGAACAATGGCCGGGACACGATAAAAACATGGCGCTCTACGCACGCGGACTGGTTGCCCAAAACGACGGCAAAATGAAAGAAGCCATCGGGTATTACCGTCAATTTATCGCCGAAAACCCCGATGCCCCCGTCGTCCGCTGGCAGCTTGCCACCGCTTTGTTTGAAGACAAGCAAAACGAAGCCGCCGCCGACCAGTTCGACAAACTCAAAACAGAAGCCAACCTGCCCGAGCCGCTCGTCAAAGGCATTGAGTCTTACCGAAAAGCATTGCGCGAGCGCGATTCGTGGAAATTCAACGCCGGCTTGAGCGTTACCCGCGAACAAAATATCAACCAAGCGCCCAGCCGCCGCACATACGGCAACTGGACTTTCCCCGAGCCTATCGACGCCACCGCCATCAACTACCAACTCGGCGCAGAGAAAAAATGGTCGCTGCCCAAAGGCTGGTACGTTACGGCAGGAGCGGATACCTACGGCAAAGTTTATCCCGAACGAACCAAGTATAACGACGTGACCACCCGCTTCTCAGTGGGCGCAGGTTACGCCGACCAGCGCAACGACATCGGTTTGACCCCGTTCCACGAACGCCGCTTCTACGGCAACGATCCTTACACCTACTCCAGCGGTGCGCGCCTGCACATCAACCGCTGGTGGCAGCCTAAGCTGCAAACCTTGAGCGCCGTTGAAATGGGTCGTCTGAAAAACACCCGCCGCGCCAAATCCGACAACAACAACCGCCTGCTGAGCAATTCCGTCGTCTATTACCGAAACGCCCGTCAATACTGGGTCGGCGGTTTCGATATTTATCAGGAACGCAATAAAGAAGACAAATCGGACAGCTTCGACCGTTACAGCCTCCGTACCGCATGGGGGCAGGAATGGGGCAAAGGGCTGTCCACCATGTTGCGTCTGAGTGCGGCGCAACGCCGTTATCAAACGCCCAGCCTTTTGAGCAATCAGGAAAACCGCCGCGATAAAGAAGCGGATATTTCGCTCGCCGTGTGGCACCGCGCTTTCCACTTCAAAGGCATCACCCCGCGCCTGACCGTCGCCCATCACAAAACATGGAGCAACGACAAATATAATGAATACGGCAAAACCAGAGTGTTTGTCGAATTCAGCAAAACGTTCTGATTGTGTTTGGTTTGAATAATAAAAGGTCGTCTGAAATTTTTCAGACGACCTTTAGCTTTTTTATTTGCGTAAGGGTGGATTGTGTAAATTTTTGAAAGAATAAATCTAAAGTTATATTTCGATAGTTTACATTGTTGTTTGCCTAGCATTTTATTTTCAAAAGGATTTTGAAAATATGGTTGGCGGAATAGGGCGTAACAGGTACTTGAAGATTGGGAGGCAGGGTAGGGCGGTCGGTTATTTTGACTGGTTTGGGGCGGGGTTTTCACTTACAATCAAACAAGGTTTACGTATGGCAACATTTCTCCGTTCAATGTCAGGATGGGTCGCAGGCGTTTTCTGTTTGACTTCTCGGCATTGTGCGGGCGTGTTTGTTCGGGCTTTTGTCTGTAAGAAAAACAAGGAAAAACAATGCGCCGCTTACCAATTTTATCCCTCATCTTATTCCCTACTTTGTCGCACGCTGCTGATTTTGACGGCGCGTCGCTCAGTCTGTTTTGGGGTGCGCCGTTTGCGTTGATTCTTTTGTCTATTGCGTTGGGGCCGCTCTTTTTCGCACATACTTGGCACCACCATTTCGGCAAGATTACGGCGTTTTGGACGCTGCTGTTTTTGGTTCCGTTCGCCGTTGTGTTCGGTTTCGGGGCGGGTGTGCATACGGTTGCCCATGCGTTGGTTGAGGAATATATCCCCTTTATCCTGCTGCTTTTGGCTTTGTACACGATTTCGGGCGGGATTTTGGTTTGGGGTAAGCTGCACGGTACGCCCGCGCTGAATACTGGGTTGTTGGCGGCGGGTACGGTGATGGCTTCCTTTATGGGAACGACCGGTGCGGCGATGCTGATGATTCGTCCGCTGCTGAAAGCAAATCATTACCGCAAGAAAAAAGTACATATCGTTGTATTCTTTATTTTTTTAGTGGCAAATATCGGCGGTGGACTGACGCCGTTGGGTGATCCTCCGCTGTTTTTGGGCTTCTTGAAGGGCGTGGATTTCATGTGGACGGTGAAACACATGTTGATGCCCGTATTGATCAGTACGGTGGTGCTGTTGCTGGTGTTTTATATTATCGACAGCCGCTATCACGCGCGTGAAACTAGTGTGGAACAGATTCAGCAGGAAGAGGAAGTCGAGGAAGATTTGCGGATTTCCGGTAAATGGAACTTCCTGCTGCTGGCGGGCGTGGTCGGTGCGGTTTTGCTGTCCGGCTTGTGGAAGCCCAATCATCCGGGATTTGAAATTTTTGGCAGCCACTATGCTTTGCAAAACTTGGTCCGCGATGTGATTTTGCTGGTGTTGACCATTGTTTCGCTGCTGATTACGCCCAAGCAGGTCAGGGCGGGCAATGAATTCAATTTCGACCCGATTGCCGAAGTGGGCAAACTGTTTTTGGGTATTTTCATTACGATTTCCCCTGTTTTGGCGATTTTGAAGGCAGGCGAGGCAGGTGCACTGGGTGCGGTGGTGTCGTTGGTGCATGACGCCGCAGGCAATCCGATTAATACGATGTATTTCTGGATGAGCGGTTTGTTGTCCGCCTTTTTGGATAATGCGCCGACTTATTTGGTGTTCTTCAATATGGCGGGCGGCGATGCTCAGGCTCTGATGACGGGGCATTTGTTCCATTCGCTGCTGGCTATATCCATGGGTTCGGTGTTTATGGGCGCACTCACTTATATCGGTAATGCGCCGAACTTTATGGTTAAAGCGATTGCCGAGCAGCGCGGTATTCCAATGCCGACTTTCTTTGGTTATATGATGTGGTCGGTAGGGATATTGATTCCGCTGTTTATACTGCATACGCTGATTTTCTTTGTTTGGCAGTTGTTCTGATAATTGCTTGTCCTCAAAAGGTCGTCTGAAAACCTGATTCTTGTGATTCGGTTTTCAGACGACCTTTTTGTATTCTGCCGCTTGTTTTGAAGAGATTAATTTTTGGCATCAATATGTTGTGCTTTTATTGAAGGCTTATTTCGTACGAGACATGGGGTAGAAGGCTGGAAAAAATCTGCGTAAATCTGACATAAAGCGGGCTGTTCCTGCTAAAATCAAACACTTTACAGTTTTCATTTGATTGTTGTTTTCCGTAAGTAAGGCTTTACTTTCAGACGACCTCTCCCACGCTTTCCAGTTTCAAACGTCGTCTGAAAAGTTGGATCATTTTATTCTGTTTAACTCATCACAAGTAATGCAAACCTATGATTAAAATCAAAAAAGGCCTAGACCTGCCCATCGCGGGCAGACCAGAGCAAGCCGTTTACGACGGTCCGGCCATTACCGAAGTCGCGTTGCTTGGCGAAGAATATGCCGGTATGCGCCCCTCGATGAAAGTCAAGGAAGGCGATGCCGTCAAAAAAGGCCAAGTGCTGTTTGAAGACAAGAAGAATCCGGGCGTGGTGTTTACTGCGCCGGCTTCCGGCAAAATCGCCGCGATTCACCGCGGCGAAAAGCGCGTGCTTCAGTCGGTTGTGATTGCCGTTGAAGGCGATGACGAAATCGAGTTTGAACGCTACGCGCCCGATGCGTTGGCAAACTTAAGCGGCGAAGAAGTGCGCCGAAATCTGATTCAATCCGGTTTGTGGACTGCGCTGCGTACCCGTCCGTTCAGCAAAATCCCTGCCATCGATGCCGAGCCGTTCGCCATTTTCGTCAATGCGATGGACACCAATCCGCTGGCGGCAGACCCTGTGGTCGTGATCAAAGAAGCAGCCGAGGATTTCAGACGAGGTTTGCTGGTGTTGAGCCGTCTGACCGAACGTAAAATCCATGTTTGTAAAGCAGCCGGTGCGGACGTGCCGTCTGAAAACGCCGCCAACATTGAAACACACGAATTCGGCGGCCCGCATCCCGCTGGTTTGAGCGGCACGCACATTCATTTCATCGAGCCTGTCGGCGCGAATAAAACCGTGTGGACAATCAATTATCAAGACGTGATTGCCATCGGACGTTTGTTCGTAACAGGTCGTCTGAACGCCGAACGCGTGGTTGCCTTGGGTGGCCCGCAAGTCAACAAACCGCGCCTCTTGCGTACCGTTTTGGGTGCGAAGGTGTCGCAAATTACCGCCGGCGAATTGGTTGATGCGGACAACCGCGTGATTTCCGGTTCGGTATTGAACGGCGCGATTGCGCAAGGCGCGCATGATTATTTGGGACGCTACCACAATCAGATTTCCGTTATCGAAG
>ERZ773008.906-NODE-906-length-21361-cov-4.050408_pt1 | contig 21361 bp, 18 predicted proteins | sample MGYA00580664_ERZ773008 | MGnify/ENA primary metagenome ERZ773008 (study PRJEB29015, sample SAMEA2738016) | human oral metagenome | biome: human oral; feature: human-associated habitat; material: dental | place: China | collected 2048 ... | reverse complement strand
TAAACCTTACGATTAACGATGGCGAATTTATGGTGTTAGTGGGTCCATCCGGTTCAGGGAAAACAACCATGTTGAAGATGATCAACCAATTGATTGAACCGACTGATGGAAATATTTATTTAAATGAAAAACGAATCAAAGAACACAACCAACGAAAATTACGCTTGGAGACCGGCTATGTTCTTCAACAAATCGCGCTGTTTCCAAACTTAACAGTGGCAGAAAATATCGCGCTCATCCCTGAAATGAAAGGGTGGAAGAAGGAGCAAATCGTAGCCAAAACGAAAGAGCTGCTTGAAAAAGTAGGCCTTCCTTTTGACGATTATGCCAAACGACTTCCAAGTGAACTCTCTGGTGGGGAACAACAACGTGTGGGGATTGTTCGAGCGATGATTGCTGAACCGATGACGCTCTTGATGGATGAACCTTTTTCAGCGCTTGATGCGATTTCCCGGAAGCAACTGCAAGAACTCACAAAGGCATTACACCTGGAGTTCAAGATGACGACGATTTTTGTCACACATGATACAGATGAAGCGCTGAAACTAGCTGACCGTATCGCAGTCTTAAAAGATGGAGAAATCCAGCAAGTCGCAACACCTGAAGAAATCCTTGCACATCCCGCAACAGCATTTGTCGCAGAATTGTTTAAAGGAGGTGCTGTTCATGCATAATCTTGTAACAACTTTTCAAGATCGTTTTAGCGACTGGACAGTAGCACTAGGGCAACATTTGCAATTATCATTATTAGCGCTACTGATTTCCATTATGATTGCTGTTCCTTTGGCGGTTCTCTTAAGTGCTCGTAAGCGTGCAGCAGGATTCGTTCTTCAAGTGGCAGGAATCTTCCAAACGATTCCGTCACTGGCGCTATTAGGCCTCTTTATTCCATTTATGGGGATTGGAACGGTTCCAGCTCTCACAACGCTTGTGATTTACGCCTTATTTCCAATCTTGCAAAATACAATTACAGGCCTACAAGGGATTGACCCAAGCTTGGAAGAAGCCGCAGTGGCCTTTGGGATGACGAAATGGGAACGATTGAAGAAATTTGAAATTCCGATCGCAATGCCTGTCATCATGTCTGGTATTCGAACTTCAGCCGTTTTTATTATTGGGACGGCGACTCTTGCTGCTTTAATTGGGGCTGGGGGCCTTGGATCGTTTATTCTTCTTGGGATTGACCGTAATAACGCTAGTCTCATTATCATCGGTGCAGTCTCTTCAGCCGTCTTGGCGATTGCATTTAGTACCTTATTAAAATGGATGGAGCATGCTAAATTAAAAACAATTTTCGCAACCTTTATCCTTCTGTTTGCAGGACTGGGGGCTTCATTTGTATCAGGAATGATGCCTTCGATGGGACAACAAACCCTTATCATTGCCGGAAAATTAGGACCAGAACCTGAGATTTTAGCGAATATGTATAAACTTTTAATTGAGGAAAACACAAAGCTGAAAGTCGAAGTCAAGCCAAACTTCGGGAAGACAACATTTCTATATGAAGCATTAAAATCAGGGGATATTGATATTTATCCAGAATTTACAGGAACTGTTACAGAAAGCTTGTTGAAACCTGCCCCAAGCATCTCTCATGATCCACAAGAAGTCTTTGAAGCAGCAAGAGATGGAATTCTAAAACAAGATGGCTTAGCCTTTCTAAAACCAATGGCGTATCAAAACACCTATGCGGTTGCTGTACCACGTTCTATTGCGGAGAAATATGGTCTTAAGACAATTTCTGATTTGAAGAAAGTGGAAGGACAATTGAAAGCGGGCTTTACGCTTGAATTTAATGACCGAGAAGACGGCAATCGTGGACTTCAAAGTAAATATGGATTAAACCTCAATGTCGCAACGATGGAACCAAGCCTTCGCTACCAAGCGATTCAATCAGGAGATATTCAAATTACAGATGCATACTCAACAGATGCTGAAATTACACGTTATGATTTAGTCGTATTAGAAGACGACAAACAATTATTCCCACCTTACCAAGGTGCACCTCTCATGAAGGAAGCTTTATTAAAACAACATCCTGAATTGGAAGGTGTGTTGAATGTATTGGCAGGAAAAATTACCGAGAGTCAAATGAGTCAAATGAACTATGAGGTTGGAGTAGAAGGCAAGTCTGCTGAAACGGTTGCCCGCGAGTTCCTTCAAAGTCAAGGCTATATTAAGTAGGAAACATAATCAATGTAGAACTTCACTTTAAGAACAGGGCAGATAAATTCAGTAGATATCCATTCACTGTTCAGCCTCCATTTTAGAAGAAAAGCATTAGAACAAAAAAAGAATGTAGTGAAACTACATTCTTTTTTTGTTTTAATTAATTCTATGAAGAAATAGATTATTCTGCTACTTTTTTGAAGCGCATCGTGAAGTAGGCAGTAATCGTATCACCATTACTAAGTTTTTGTTCTTGTTCGAGTGACAGTGATAAAATCCCATCTTCAATAGTATATTTATAGGTTACTGGTTTTACGAATTTCATAACTGAGAATGTCGCCAAATCAATGAAGAATGGTGCGAACTTAAACTCCATCGTACCCGCGCTTTCGTTAATTGTAATTCCAGTTAAGGTTTGGTGGATTTCATTCTTTTCATCGTTGAACTCAAAGCTGACGTGGCTTTTCATTTTGTTATAAAGTTCCAGCTGCTTTTTCAACTTGTCATACTGACTTTTAATATATTCTTCTTTGGTCCCTTTGACGCTTGTATCATTTTTAGCCTTAGCGTAGTCATAGAAGTTGCCGACAGCCACATTGGTCGTTGCTGTAAAATCGTATACCGCAGAATCTCCTGTAATCGTCAGTGTCGGTTTTACGTCCTTGAAGGCATCCGAATAAATGAGTCGGCGTGGAATTTCTTCCTTATCCTGAAAATCTAGGTATCCTAAGCCGCGTTCAAGCGTACTTCTGAAGTCGATTTGTTCCCATTTTCCTTCGAGAGAGTTTGAAGAATTAGCAGTTGTTGTTGTACTTGTAGTAGCAGTTTGATTTCCACAGCCGGCAAGCATTAAAAGAGAGCAGCCAGCAATCAATAATGGTTTTAAATATTGTTTAAACATGGTCGCGTCTCCTTTCTATTTCTTTTCTGCACTCGGTACACGTTTGAAGTTCAGTTCGAAATGAACAGGAAGATTATCCTTCGTCTTCATATCGGCGTAGATTTTCAAGATACCGTCTTTTACTTCATAGTTGTATGTTACTGAATCAAATCTGTGATCTTTATCCGCTGTCGTTAGAGGGAAGGAGTCAAGAATGATGATCCCTTCGTCAAAAGTGACAGTTTTTGCGTTTTCATCAATAGTCCCTGTAGCCTCGTAGCTATAAGTTCCGCTCGATGTATCCATGGATGCTTTATATTTCTTGAAGTTTTTCACGAAATCTACTTGTCCATTAATATAACGGCTGACAAATGCATCCTCTGTCATTTCTTTTTTATCCCTTGAAATTTCGTAGAATGCTTTTGCAAATTTTTTCGAATCGTATTGATAGCTTAGTTTTGCAGTTGTGCCATCAACGGATAATTTCATCTTGAAGTCTTTAAAAGCTTCAATGAATTTCGCAAAAGTATAGCTATTCATTCCACGTGGGGAAAATGCTTTTTGCAATGAATCAAGCTCGTATACTGATTCCCAGTCACCAGCTAAATTATTTGGATCTTTCTGTTCTTGTTGCGATTTTTGTGCATTATTGGTATTTTGATCTGATGTTTGGTTCTGTCCACATCCAGCAATCACAAAAACTGTGATAAGAGAGAAGAGCCCAAGAAACAGTTTCTTAGTTTGTCTAATCATCGTTAGACCTCCTTCGAAAAGATAGTTGTATTATGTTTATATTATACTTCTAATATTTTTGTTTTGCAATGCTTTTCACGAAAATTACTACCTTCCCACGTAACTTCACCGATTATTCAAACTGAGAAGCACAAAATTTTCTCTAACAATGGAACAAATAGTTGAGATTCTCAAGGGCTTTTATGTGCAAAAAAGTTAGCCGTATCTATTAAAATACGAAGGTCCTTTGGAGTATAGTCATGATAGCCGCGAAGAACAAGGAAGATGAATTAGAGCGGGTTAAAGTTTCCAACTTTTACCCGCTCTTTGAAGCTTGCTAGGGTTGAGACCTTAGGCTCAACCCGGTGTAGCAGTTTTCATGACTATACTGAACCAAAGGTTCCGAAGTATTTTAATAGAGCGTAAGCTCTTATTTTTCTTTGCACAAAAAAGCCCCTTGAGAAATTCTCAAAGGGCAGTGGAATGACTAATTGCTAGTTGTGTCAGACACTTTTTTGAATTTTGTTGTGATAAGGGTATTTACATTATTTTTGCCATCGCGTTGCTCGATTGTCAACGTTAAAATATCTCCATCAATAGAGTATTTATAAGTCGTTGCTTTATTGGCAGGTCCAATGGACATGATCGCAAGCTGCACAATATTGATAGCTTCTGGGAAGACAATCGTTTGATTTGCTGTATCTAATTTACCATTTTTCAAAACAGAATGAATTGTGTTATTATCTTTATCAAATTCATAAGTTGTATTTGGGTAGTCTTTAGCAGCTCCTTGTAGAGTAGTCGATAATCTAGTAAATTGATTTTTAATATATTCGTCTTTCGATTGAGTCACTTTAGACGCATCTTTTTGTTTTAAGTAATCGTAGAACATTCCAAAACCATCTGTTAGCGATACAGTATAGTCAAATTCAACGGATGTACCTGTAATGTTCAACGTTGGTTTCAAATCTTTCAATGCCTCAGGGTAGATTAGCTTGATAGCCGAATCATCATTATTGAAATCTTTATAGGCTAAGCTTTGTTCAAGAGCTGGTCGGAAGTCGATAGCTTGCCATTTTCCTTCAATTGGAACTGGGTCTTTTTGAGTAGTGCTTCCTTTACGTTTGAAGTGCAGTTCATAGTGAACAGGAAGATTATCTTTTTTCGCTTTTCCGTCAATCGTTAAGTAAAGCATGTCATCTTTTAATTCGTAGTGATATGTGTTTTGCGAAGCGCGATTTTCGCCGAATGAGAAGAAGAATGAGTTCGTTACTGAAATTCCTTCATCAAATGTCATCGTTTTGGCATCTTGATCAATAGAACCTGTTGCTTCGTAACTAAATACGCCTGTATCTTTATTCATGCTAACTTTGTATTTCTTAAAGTCGCCTGCAAATCCTTCATGAGAGTCATATATGAGTTTTTTGAACTCATCTTCAGTCTTACCTCTAGCGTCTGTTGTGAAAGTGTAGAAAGCTTTAATAAAGTTATCAATGTTATAATCGTATTTAATCGTTGCTGTATTGTTTTCAATCTTCATGTCCATTTTGAAGTCTTGAACAGATTCAAATAAACGAGCAAAGTTGATTGCCTTGAGGGTATAGGCTCCGATTGATTCCGTAAAAGCATCGGGAATATCGACTAATTCCCAATCACCGTCAATCGTTTCTACTTTTGGCGCTTCTGTTTGAGCGGCATTTTGAGAGTTGCTTGGAGAACAAGAAGCCAGTACAAAGACTGAGAATATAGCAACTAGTGTTAAAAATAATTTCTTATAATGTCTAAACATTGTTAGACCTCCTTAATAGAGTAATTCTAATATAATTAAATTATAACGATTACCATTTTTATTTGCAATGGTTTTCACGATTTTTACAAGCTTGCTCCGTAATTTCACCGATTATTCAAAATGAGAAGAGGAATAGTTTTATTTGACCGGTTCACTAAACGATAGAGACTCTCAAGGACTTTTTAGTGTAAAATTGCTTTCAGCTTCTATAAAAATACGAAGGAGCTTCGGGGGATAGGAATGGGAGTAAGACAGAAGAAACAGTGTTTTTCTGTTTCTTCGTAGTCTTACCCCCGCAAGGACAAATAGGATTGACCAAACTACTTGATAGTGAAGGTCAATCCATTTGTCTACTGCGCCTACATTGTTTAAGTTAACAATATGAAAATTGTAAGCTTGCTAGGGTTGAGACCTAAGGCTCAACCCGGTGTAGTAGTTATCATGACTATACCGAAACGAAGGTTCTAGAGTATTTTAATAGTGCACTTAATAAATCAGTTTTGAACTTTCTTAAATTTCAATTCGTAGTAAATATTATAGATTTTGCTAGAATCAGGCTTTTCAAAAGTAATTGTCAAGACATCACCGTCTAATGAGTAGTGATAAGTTGTTTCTAAATACGCTTGTGATGCTTCTGAAAAAATGACGAAATCTGCAATAGCCATTGGATTTGGGAAAGTGATGGTTTTATTTTTTGTATCCAACTTTCCGTTTGGTACCACAGTATGGACACTGTAATTTGCCTCATCAATTTCAATTTTAGAATTCAAACTGACTGATAAATCTGTTTTAAGTCGATTAAAGTAGAAGTTGATGTATTTTTCTCTTGAATCTTTATTTTCTGTCTTAGTGGTTTGATAATAATAGTTGTAATCGGCATTATAGGCGTCTGTTAGATGAACCAAAACGTCATAAGTAGCGCTATTCCCAGAAATCGTTAAGGTTGGTTTTAAATCCTTTAACGCATTCACGTAAATTAATTGGAAAGCTTTTTTATTTTTTTTATTCACACGATAGAAGAGCCCCCGTAATAAGGCGTCTCTAGTATTCATCAGTTCCCATTTTCCGTCTAAAGAAACTGTCTGTTTAGAAGTTGGTTCTGTCGTATTGTTTTCTGAACCAGAGACACGTTCGAATTTTAATTCAACATGAGCCGGTAGCTGTGTTTCTTTTTCGGTTCCGTCCATAGAGATAATTAGTAGATTATCTTTTAAATCGTATTTATATGTGACTGGATCATATGCCTCCGTAAATGTCACCGGGAAGTACATAATGAAGTTTAAAGGTTCTTCGAAGTTCAGGGTTTTATCTTTAGAATTGACGGTCCCTGGAGCGTAGAAAGTAAAGGCACCCGTTGCTGTATCAGTTGTGACTTTGTTTGTCTTGTAAGGGTCTGCTAATTCTTTAATTTTTGGAAATAGTTTTTCCTTAAAAGCTTCAAGTGATATATCTTGTTTAGAGATTTTATAATAGTCCTCTGCAAAACGATTTAAGTCAGTAGAGTAGCTAACTTCCACATTTTCGCCATTAACCTTCAAGCGCATGTCTAAGTCGTCAAAAGTCGTTAATAACTTTCCAAATGTATCAACATTCAATTTGTATATAGAATAAACAGACTGCATTGAATTATGAATGTCTGTTAATTTCCATTCGCCCTCAATATCTGTTGTTATTTTCGTTTCTTCTGTTTTAGCAGCTGCCGAACTATCGGAGTTATTTGAGCCTTGAGAACACCCTGAAATAACGAATACTGAAAAGATTGATAGCAGAGCGAACAAGTATTTCTTGCCAAGTCTACCCATTGTGAACCTCCTAAAAAGAGTCTTGTATATGTCTTTATCATACGTTTATTGCTATAAGTTTGCAATGGTTTTCACGAAAATTACAACCTTGCTTCGTCATCCCATTATTATTTAACAGATGAAAAGGAAAGTTCTTCAGCACAGATGGAGCAGTATTTGAGATTATTAAAAAGGATTGTGTAAGGAAGAATTTTTTTAAGTCTATTAAAATACGAAGAACCTTTGGGTAATAGGAATGATAACCGCGACAAACAAGCAATGTGAATTAGAGCGGGTTAAAGTTTTTAACTTTTACCCGCTCTTTGAAGCTTGCTAGGGTTGAGACCTAAGGCTCAACCCGGTGTAGCAGTTATCATAACTATTACGAACCAAAGGTTCTAAAGTATTTTAATAGTGCACTTAATAAATTATTTTTGCACTTTCTTAAATTTCATCGGATAAACCAAACGAATTCCATTTTCTTTAAAGACCTTTTCAGCGTACATCGTAAGAATATCGCCGTTGACCTCATAGTGATACGTAATTGGGACTTCTTTTGAAGAAATATAAAGTGGAAGAATACCAAATAGATTTGGAACATCCGGGAAGACAATCGTTTTTGCGTTTGTGTCTAAAACGCCACCTTCTTGTTTTCCTTTGAAGATATAAGTTTCATCATTGTAAGTACCAGATAAGTCTTCCGATTTTTTAATATTCTTTTGAGCATTTGCAGCAAGTACTCTAGCAGCTTCTGCCTTGTCCTTAGCGATATCTTTATGTGCTTCAGCAAAGAACTCGAAATATTTATTCATATCCACAGTATAGGTATAAGTCACCTTTGTTCCTTCGATGGTTAACGTAGGAGAGACATCTTCGAAAGCCTCTGTTACTTTCAATCGGGTATATGCGTCCTTGTAAGTATATAAAAATGTACGTTCTATTGTATCTCTAAAGTCGATTGCTTGCCATTCACCTTCAAGGGCGACTGGAGCAGGGGCTTCTGTTGTTGTTTCAGCAGTCGTTTGTTCTGGCTTTTGTTCAGCACATCCTGCAACGAATAGAAGAGTAAGAAGCGACATTGTCCATAGCGAAATTTTTTTCATCATTTTCATCATTCATCACTCCTTCTATTTGTTCTCTTCTGTGTAGTTGAAACGAAGACGCATCACAAGTTTCAAACCTTTATCGTTTTTGCCCTCAACAGAAAGGGTCATTTGTTTTCCCTCCACTGTATAGTTATACGTCATAGCCTCCAGTGGGTTGGAAGTAGGTCCTAAGATGATTCTGCTTAGGAATGTTGGAGTTTCTGGGAAAGTAATCGTGTGATTGTCCAGATCAATAGTTCCTGTTAGCGTATAGTCATATGCGTAGTTTGCTTCGTCGACTGTGATTTTGGTATGTTGAAGAGTCGCTACATAGGCTTTTAAATCTTCTGTTTTCTTTTGGACATATGTTTTGAAATCAGGTGTCGTAAGGTTTTGTCCTTTATATTGATCTTCGTAAATTCTGAGATAGTCAAAACGATACTTCAATTCAACCGTCTTGTCTTTAATCGTCATCGTCATATTGACATTATCTAAGTCATCCAACATAAGTGCTGCTGCGCGGGATTCCACATTAGTAGCAAGGAATACCTTTTGCAACGTCAATTGTTGTTCTGTCCATTGCCAAGTGCCTTGTTGGTCTTTTGTTAAATCTTGTGGAGTTTTAGGTGCTTGCTGTGTGGATGCCTGACAACCTGCAATGAGGAGTAAAGCGGCAAAGGCCAAGAATCCTAAAATCATCTTCTTAATCTTATAAAACATAAACGTGCCTCCTAAAGTTGGTTGTCTTCATTTTATCATTAAATGGAATAGTTATAAAGTGAAATTTTGAGCGTAATCTCATATGAATGATGGGCATCATGAAACAGCCTTTTGAAAATCTTGAAGGTACCTTTTAATTTCACTGATGTTTCAAAATGTAAAACGTAAAAATATTATTCAGATGATTCTCTTACCGTTTGAGCTTTTAAAGGTCTTTTATGTGCAAAAAATCCCTTTGAGAAAATCTCAAAGGGGTAGTAGGGTATTTAATTTGTTTTAGTATCTGAAACTTTCTTAAATTTTATTGGATAAACAAGATGAGCACCAGTTTCTTCGTACGTTTTCTCAGCATAAATTGTAAGAACGTCACCATTTAATTCATAGTGATAAGTAATTGGTACTTCTCTAGAATTAATATAAAGAGGCAGAACTCCCAAAATGTTTGGAATTTCAGGGAATACAATCGTTTTTGCATTCTCGTTTAAAACCCCATCTTTTAACGTCGCGGTTAACACTTTTGTATTATTATCAACGGTTCCAGTTTGATGTTTAAAAGATTTAAATTTCTCTTCTATAGTGCCTAGAAGAACGGCAGTAGCTTCTTCTTTTGTAGGATAATCTTCTTTATACCGTTCAGCATAAAAATCAATATATTTATTCATATCAGCACTATAAGAATAAGTTACATCTGTTCCTTTAATTGTTAGAGTCGGAACGATCTCTTGAAAGGCTTCTGTAACCTTTAATCGACTATTACCATCATCAAAGTAAATTAAGAAAGTACGTTCCACAGTATCTCTAAAATCTACAGCTTTCCAGTCTCCTTCGAGTGATACTGGGGTAGGTGTTACTGTTGTAGTTTCTGCAACTGTTGTAGTTTCTGCAGTTGTTTGTTGTTGCTGCTGTTGTTGTCCACATCCTGATACAAATAGAAGAACAAGAAGGGAAAACATCCATAGGGAACTTTTTTTCATATTGTTCATGATTTATCACTCCTTCTAGTTATTGTCTCCTACATAGTTGAAACGAAGACGCATTACTTTAAAACGGCCGAGTTCGTCTTTGCCTTCAGCATAAAGTGTTATTTGGTTACCTTCAACGGTGTAAGTATAAGTAATTGGTACGAGTAGGTTAAACGTTGTTCCCATAACAATTGTATCTAAAAATGCAGGTGTTTCAGGGAACGTAATCGTATGTTTCTTCGTGTCGATTTCTCCGGTTAGAGAATAATCAAAGGCATGATTAGGTTCGTCTAAAGTAATCTTTGTATGTTTCATATTTGGAATATACTTCTTAAATTCGTCAATTCTATTTTTTAAATACGATTCAAAATCCCCTTTTTTCACTCCTGTTGCATATGCAAAATCCTTATACAGTTCTTTGTAATCAAAACGGTACTTCAATTCAACTGTATTGTCTTTAATGGACATCGTCATCTTAACATTATCAAAGTCATCAAGCATTAGTACAAGGGCAAGCTTTTTGATATCAGTAGCTAGGAATACTTTCTGAATCGTCATTTGTTGATCGGTCCATTCCCAAGTTCCTTGTTGATCTTGTGTAAGATCTTGTGGAGCTTTTGTTGTTTGAGAAGTTTCATTTGTTTGAGAAACTTCATTTGTTTGGGAAGACTGCGATGGAGAAGGCTGACAACCAGCAATCACGAGTAATGTAGAGAATGACAAGAATCCGACAAGTATCTTCTTTGTTTTAGTCAACATAAAGTTACCTCCTAAAGTTGGTTACCTTTATTCTAACATTAAATGGAATCGTTATAAAGTGAAGTTTTGAACGAGCGAGCGTTTAGAAATTTTGGGAGTTGATTTCTTTAAGAGTAGGGCATAATAGGGAAGCCGGTTAGAGTAGAAAGGAAAGAAAAAAATAAGGTTGGCAAGGATTGCCAACCTTATGTAGATTTTACTCAACTTTATAAAAGAATTCTCTTGGATCACCACTTGAACCTTGTCCTGCCCAAATACGATTGACAGTTTGGTCTGATGGATCTTCTTTTGGAACCATTGTAAATTTAGTTCCAGCAGGTAGGAAGATGATTGAATAGCCACTAGTATTCGTGTTAACAGCAACGGTTAAATATCCTCGGTCCATCTTTGGTTTCCCCAATTTTTCAGTGGTACTCACAAGACCGTTTTTATCGAAGGTTAAGGTTTGACCTTTTCCGTTTTTCCATATTCCAGCAATACTTGAAAAATCACCGTTTTGAATGGCGTCAAGATCCATAGAAGCGGATGTTGATTTGGAAGAAGCAGTGTTTTTCGTTAAAGTATTCCATGTTAAATTTTGTAAGTTGAATTCTTTCGGGTATTTCTTCACATCTTCCAGATTCTTTGTTTTGGAGACTTCTTCAAGAGATTTGCCTTCTTTATTTAATTTAAATAAAATAAATTCTTGATTAATCGGAGTGCTCAATAATAGTGAGCGGTCTTCTCGAAGGGTGAGAGTTGTGCGTTCATTTCCAATACCTTCCATTTGATTTGAAGGATTGGTTAATTTTGCAAGCGATCCACCAGTATTCGAATAAATATCTAGTAGAGTGTATCCATTGCGGCTGTCTTTTAGTGCAATCAGAAGTTCATCAGTTCCGTCTTTATTCAAATCGGAAAAGGCATATGAAATTCCTTTAAACTTTGGTTCAACGTCGCCTTTAGGAACGGCTTGAAGAGCGGAACGATTGATTGTCGTTCCATCTGGTTCTCCTCCTGCTAGGACTTTTGCGTAAGCTTGAAGAACTTCATCGAAAGAGTGCAACGTTAAGCTGGATTCCTTGGAAGCAGTGGTTGTCTGAGAAGCAGTCGTTGTTTCTAGGGTAGTCGTTTCTGAAGTTGTTGTTTCTTTACTAGTATCTGTAGTCGTTTGGCATGCGCCTAAAACGAAAGAACAAGATAATAGAGTGAAAATGAGTTTTCTATTTTTCATAATCGTTCTCCTTACTGAAAGAATAAATCTGTTTTCATTATACAGAAGAAGAGAGTAGAAGTCTAAAAAAATTTAGGAAGAAGATAGGCAAATGAAGCAAAACACACAAAAAGCTCCTTGGAAAAATCCAAAGGAGCTTTCATTTTTATGGAACAAACGATTGAGTTTATCGTCCAAACCAAACGCTCATATCCACTAGACCTAAGCCTTTTACATACTCTGTAGAAGTGTATTGCCATCCCCAGCTTGGTTGGCTATATGGAAGCTGGTATCTGAGTTGTGGAGTATAAGCCGCCACCCAGTCGACGTATTTTAAGATATCCGGATGATTCAAGCGATTTTGTAAGAGATATTGATAACTGTAAATACGTACGTTCGTGTAGCCAGCTTTCGCCATCGTATTTTGATAAGCCTTCCAGATTTTCACCCATGTAGCGGTATCTGTTGGGGCCACTTTAGAACCATTTTCATAACGCCAATCTTCAATATCGTAATAGATTGGGTAGGTTGGTTTGATATTGTATCTTTTGATGAGTTCTAATGTGAGATTAGCATCTTTGACACCATCTTCGTCGTTAGAAGCGTATGTGTAAAGGTAAATGCCGTATGGAACACCTAAACGATTTAGCTCACGAATATTATTGGCGAGATGTTTATCTTCAGCACCTGTATACCCGATTCGAACGATCACTGCATCGATACCATTTTCACGGATGATGCTTTCCCAGTTGGAGATGTGACCTTGGTGTTCACTCACGTCCATGACTTTCTTTGTATGCTCGTCCCCAAGACGTTGAGAGGCACCATTATAGAAATAACGTTTGCCATTCTTTTCGACCCAGCCGATGTCGACTGCTTTTTTACTGAGGACATTACCGTTATCGTCAAAGACATATTCATAATGATCGATGATATGTTTTCCTGTTGCCATTTTACCATTATCGAAGACGTAGTACTTGCCATCAATCCATTGTTGACGGGCTACTTTCCCATTAGAGAGGAAGTAGTACCAGTACTGGCCAACTTTCACCCATTTATTTTTTGCGTAGCGACCATCAGATTCAAGATAGTAGGAAGAACCGTATTTTTGGTCGTAAATCATTTGGTTTTTCGCAATTTTTCCATCCGCTTTGAGATAGTAATCGCCAACCCATTCTCTTTGAGCCATTTGGCCGTCGTTTTTGAAGAAGTACCATTCTTGATTTAACTCAAGCCATTTATTATGGACATATAGACCGCCTTCTTGAATGTAGAACCAATTATTATAGCCTTTATCGAAAATCCATTCTTTATCAGCCATTGTACCGTCGTCTTTGACGTAGTAAGAACCGACCCATTTATTCTTGTCCATTTCTCCCGCTTTTTGGAAGTGATACCATTTCCCATTTAGTTGCATCCACTTATCTGCGGCGTATTTTCCGGTTTCCTCGAGATAGTAGGTCGCTTTATAGTTGGAGTCGTAAATGAACTCGGACTTAGCCATATAACCGCCTGACTTCAAGTAGAAGGCACCTTTCCATTCATTACGGGCATAAGTACCACCAGGTTTGATATAGAACCAGCTATTGTAGGTTGTATCAAATACCCATTCATCATCGGCCATTTCACCGCTAGCTTTATGATAGTAGTTCCAGTTAAATTCATTGGCGTACATGGTGCCATCTTGATGGAACATATACCATTTTCCATTGATTTGTTTCCAAGCGTTTTGAACGGCTTTTCCGTCTTCTTGGGCGTAGTACCATTTTTGATTGAACGTCACCCAACGATTTGTAACGAGTGCGCCATTATCGCCCAGCAGGTAGCCATTTACAAGAGTATTCTTCTGCATTCTACCTGCACGGTCGAAGTAGTACCATTTGCCATCGAATTGTTTCCAAGCATCTTTGAGATATTTTCCAGATTCAGTAACGTAGTAGCGTTCTCCTTGAATTGTCATCCATTGATTCGTTCCCATGACCCCTTCGTGATCAAAGGCGTACCCATCAAAGGTTGTATTTTTAAGCATTTTTCCTTCTTCATCGAAGTAATACCATTTTTGGTCAACCTGCTTCCATTGTCGGGTGATGGGCACCTTATTGATATGGTAATAAGTAACGCCATCTCTTGTTACAAAGCCTGTATAAGTAGAATTTTCAACTTCTTTCGATTGTGTTTCTTCATTAGATACTTCACGTTTTCTACGAGTACGAACTTGTTCAGTTGTCGTGGTGGTTGTTGTCTCTTCTTGTGTAGTAGGGGCGACAGTAGTTACTTCGCTTGTCGTCACTTCTGATGGTTTCTCGTCTGTGTTTGTTTGTGCGAAGACTGCTTGAGTTGATAGCATCATCATTGCACTAGTAATAAACGTCAGTCTTGTATATTTTTTCATTTTTTCCTCCCTTTTTTCATGTGATACCATTTCAATATAACAAATGAGAGTGGAAGGTTCAAATAAACCTAAGCGCTTCCTTGCAATCTTAATAATTAGTTTTTTATCGTTTGTAAAAAGGGAAGTGGAAAACAAAAAGCCTCACCCAATGGATGAGACTTTTGATGAAATTGATACATTATTTAGCAGTTTTGTAGAAGTTTTGAATGCCGCTGACAATTCCAGCAACAAGCTTATCTTGATAAGCACTATCACTGATTTTCTTGCTTTCAGGGCCATCTATATAGCCAAGTTCTAATAACACAGCGGGTTTTGCAGTTTCACGAAGCACGGCAAAACTTGCACCACGAATGCCACGGTCTTTAGCCCCTGATTTTTCAATAATCGAAGCGTGTAGATTCTCAGCTAGACGTTTACTTTCACTCATACGAAGGGGATTGTCATGAGCTTCCTTATTAATACGAGGTGGAAGATCTTCATCGGCTTCATAAATATAAGTTTCAACACCACTGCGACTTTGTCCACGAACACCAGAAGCGTTGAAGTGGATACTAATGAAGAAGTCCGCATCGGTTTTATTCGCCATTTGAGAACGTTCTGTTACGAAGTCGACAAATTCATCTTTATCCCTAGAAGTGAGAACCGTATACCCAAGTCTTTCTAACTCGCTTCGTAGTTTACGATAGATTTGCAGATTCAAGTCTTTTTCGCGAAGTCCATTATAGACTGCGCCAGGATCTTTCCCGCCATATCCTGGGTCAAGGAAGATAACATTTTTGTATTGTCCGTAATTCACAGCTTCAGGAACTTCAGCGACCCAAAGTCCATCAGCTTGGAAAACATGCTTTTTACCATCGATAGTGAAGAGGTTACGCACATAAGAGCCACCTTCTTGTAAGTAGAACCATCCGCCATAAGAGCCGTCGTAAATCCATTCTTTCTCGGCCATCGAACCGTCTGCTTTTACATAGTAAGCGCCGACCCATTTATTCTTGTCCATTTCACCAGCTTTTTGGAAATGATACCATTTGTTTTGAAGGTGAAGCCAACGATTGCTAGCGTATTTACCACTGTCTTCAAGGTAATAAGTTGCTTTGTAGGAAGGATCATAAATGAATTCAGATTTTGCCATGTATCCACCTGATTTTAAGTAGTAGGCATCTTTCCATTCATTTCGAGCGTAAATACCTCCTGGTTTGATATAGAACCAGCTGTTGTAATATGAATCGAAAATCCATTCATTATCTGCCATTTCACCACTAGCCTTGTGATAATAATTCCAGTTGAATTCATTCGCATACATCGTGCCATCTGAATGGAACATATACCATTTTCCATCGATTTGCTTCCAAGCGTTGCGAACGGCTTTACCTCCGGAAGTGGTGTAGTACCATTTTTGTTGGAGGTAAACCCAGCCATCATTCGCGAGCATTCCTTCATTGTCCACCAAATATCCGTCTGGTGTGAGGCCGTTTCTGACCATTTTTCCATCCGCACCAAAGTAGAAGTAGCGATTTTCCGCCCATTTCCAAGTAGAAGTAACTGGTTTGTCGTTCACATGATAGTAAATGTTGCCATCAGCTCTCAAAATTCCCGTATAAGGGGGGCGTTCCCCTGGCTTGTAATAATAAATATCATTTTTAGCATCGGTTGGAAGGGAGACGGGAGCCTCCGTAGTATTCTCTGTCGTCGTTTCTTCTTGCTGAGTTGTTGGAAGCTGCGTTGTTTCTTCACTCGTTGTTGGAAGAGTCGTCGTTGTATCTGTGACGGTTTCTGCTAACACCAACTGAGGAAGAAAGAGGGAAAGAGCAGCAGTTAAAAAAGTGAGTTTTGTTGCTTTTTTCATAGGTTCCTCCTGAATCTTTTTTTACGTCATCAGTGTATCAAAAAGGGGGAAGGGGTGCAATGTTTTAACGCTTTATTCATACAAAGTTCAAAAGTAGATTTAGTTGAACAAATAAACAAAAAACCAACTACCGGAGTAGTTGGTTTGAAATTGGATGATTATTCTCTCATTGAGCCATCTGCAGTAACATAGTAAGAGCCAATCCATTTGTTTGTATCTAATTCTCCACCACGACGGAAGTGATACCACTTGCCATTGATTTTTTCCCACTTATCAGTGATGTAGAAGCCATTGCCATCAAAGTAATACCAGCTAGAATAGTTCTTGTCGTATACCCATTCGTTCACGGCCATTGATCCGCTCCCTTTGACGTAGTAAGAACCGACCCATTGATTTGTATCTAGTTCTCCGCCACGACGGAAGTGATACCACAAGCCATTAACTTTTTCCCATTTATCACTAACGTAATGACCATTTTCTGCTAAATAGTACCAGCTAGAGTAGTTCTTGTCATAAATCCATTCGTTCTTAGCCATTTCGCCATTCTCTTTAAGATAGTATGCGCCTTGCCATGTATTACGAACCGTTTTACCGTTATGATCGGCATAATACCATTTGCCATCCTTTTCAACCCAGGCATTTTTACGGATGATGCCGTTATCCCCAACAAGGTATCCATAGGCTTCAGGATTTGGGTCTAAATGCCCTTTAGTATTAAAGTACAAATATTCGCCTTCCTTAACGGTTTCCACTAATGAATTATAAACAATTCTTCCATTTTCGTCTGCGTAATAAACATCGTTGCCGACTTTAACGATATCGTTTTGTGCCATGACTCCTGTATCTTGGAGAAGGTAACCGTCAACGATTGCACTTTTTTGCATGATGCCTTCTTCGTTGAAATAGTACCATTTTTCGTTAATTTTTCTCCATTGAGAAGTAATTGGAACATTATTCACGTGATAATAGGTCACGCCATCTCTAGAAGTAAAACCAGTAAAAGGCTCTTCTTTTGGTTGATATTCTTCCACGACTTCATTCTCGTGGTTGTCTGCATCATTTTCTACAGGAGCTACCGTTGTGGCTTCTGTCGTTTCAGCAGGTGCATTTTCTGCGTAGACCGCTTGAGCAGATAAAAGAAACATTGCTGCAGTCATAAAAGTTAGTTTTGTAATTTTATTCATATTTTCCTCCCTGTTTTTCAAAAATGAACGTTATTACTATACCAAAAATTCGTTTGAAGTTCAAACTATATTAACAAATTTCACTAAAAATTTACTTTTTCCTTCAGCAATAATCGTTCTTTTTTATGCTATAATCGGATTTATGAAAAATAGAGACATTACAAAACAACCAAAACAAAAAATTCTAAAAGGAACCTTAATGACGCTCTTTGCGGGGATTGCCTGGGGGATGAGTGGAGCGAGTGGTCAGTACTTGATGGCGCACGGGATGGGTGTGCTTGCCTTGACGGATTTACGACTGATTATCTCTGGGACGCTACTGCTACTAATGAGTTTTCTCTTCAACCGCGAACAGCTATGTGCATTCTTTAAGGAGAAGAGTAATTACGTCAAAATCATTATTTTTGCCTTTGTAGGATTATTCTTAAATCAATTTTCGTATTTACAAGCAATCGCCTTGAGTAATGCTGGAACGGCAACGGTCTTGCAATATCTCTGTCCGGTCATTATTCTCGTGTACATCTGCTTGAAAAATCGTACGGCACCGACTGCGTCTGAAGTGACCTCAATTGTTCTTGCGATGGCGGGAACCTTCTTAATTGCGACACATGGTCAGTGGAATCAACTCTCCGTCACACCACTAGGGCTCTTCTGGGGCATCTTTAGTGCGTTTACCTATGCCATCTATATTATGCTTCCGATTAAACTCATCCAAACGTATGGAAGTCTAACGGTGATTGGCGTAGGAATGGTGATTGCAGGAGTCATTCTTTTCCCAATGAGTGGACTCACGACCCTTCAATTGGAATATAGTGTTGATATTCTGGCTGCGTTAACGGGAATTATCCTTATTGGTACTGTCATTTCTTATACGATGTTCCTAAAAGGGACGAGCTATATCGGTCCGGTAAAATCAAGTCTAATTGCAGCCGTGGAGCCCATTTCTGCCGTCTTCTTTGCCTTTCTCATTATGAAGGAGCAGTTTTACGCCATCGATTTTGTCGGAATGGCAATGATACTAGGAGCTGTGGTCTTGATTTCAGTGCGTGACCTTCTCAAAGAAAGACGAAAAGTGGAACAAGGAATAATTGAATAACAGAGAATCAAACCGCAATTGGAACAAATCCAGTTGCGGTTTTTGCTTGCGATAAAAGTAGTAAGAAAACTTGAAACTGAGACCGTTCTCATGAAACTTTCATCTTTTTCAAATAAATCGTTTGTGCTATACTATGTACCATCAATTAACAGATGGAGGTCCTTAATTTGTCCTACTCACTCGAAATTTTACCAAGTTTATTACACGGAGCAGTGACGACATTACAAGTGTTCGCACTCGTTCTTATCTTCTCGATTCCGCTGGGGGTTCTCATTTCCTTTGCGATGCAACTCAAATGGAAGCCACTCAACTGGTTCATCCACATTTACATCTGGGTAATGCGCGGGACGCCTCTGTTATTACAACTCATCTTTGTTTATTACGTCTTGCCAAGTGTCGGCATCCGTCTCGACCGACTTCCAGCAGCGCTCATTGCTTTCACGCTCAACTATGCGGCGTACTTTGCAGAGATTTTCCGCGGGGGGATTGATACGATTCCAAAAGGGCAGTATGAAGCGGCGAAAGTGTTGAAATTCACGCCAGGAGCGACGATTCGCTATATCGTTCTTCCACAAGTGACGAAGATTGTCTTGCCAAGTGTCTTCAATGAAATCATGAGCCTTGTCAAAGATACGTCTCTTGTATACGCGCTTGGAATCTCAGACCTCATTCTAGCGAGCCGCACCGCAGCCAACCGCGATGCCAGCCTTGTTCCGATGTTTCTAGCAGGGGCGATTTACCTGATTGTTATCGGGGTTGTGACGCTTGTAGCCAAACGCATTGAAAAGCAATTCAATTATTATAAATAGGAGGACAAGCAGATGTTAGAATTACGCAATATTAGTAAACGATTCGGCGATAAACAAATCTTGTCCGATTTCAACCTAACCATTCAGGAAGGAAAAATCTTGGCGATCGTTGGCCCTTCAGGAGGTGGGAAAACGACCTTGCTACGTATGTTAGCAGGACTGGAAACTATCGACTCTGGGGAAGTGTTCTATAACGGCGAATCATTAGCGCTTGATGAACTCTCAAAGCACCAATTGCTGGGATTTGTGTTCCAAGATTTTCAATTATTCCCGCATTTATCCGTGTTAGAAAACTTAACGATTTCGCCCGTGAAAATGAACGGAATGCCAGAAGCTGAAGCCGATACGAAGGCACGCGCACTACTGGAAAGACTTGGCTTAGAAGGACATGAAGACGCCTTCCCGTATTCACTCTCAGGAGGGCAAAAACAACGGGTGGCCTTGGCACGTGCGATGATGATTGACCCTGAAATCATCGGCTACGACGAACCAACATCAGCACTTGACCCAGCCCTTCGTTTAGAAGTCGAGAAGTTAATCCTTCAAAACAAAGAACTCGGAATGACGCAAATCGTCGTTACCCACGATTTAACCTTTGCGGAAAACATAGCGGACGAATTATTGACGTTCGAACCAAAATAGGAGGCCGTTATGAAGAAACGAAAAGGAATTCTAGGGCTTTTGACGCTTGTAGGAGGTGCGGTAATGAGTCTTGTTGGCTGCACGCAACAAGCGAGTAATCCAAAAGTCGATAACTGGGATAAATATCAACAACAAAAGAGCATTACGGTTGGTTTTGATAATACCTTCGTTCCGATGGGCTTTGAGGAGAAGAATGGGGACTATGCCGGCTTTGATATCGAACTAGCCCAGTACGTGTCAAAGAAACTAGGCATCACGATTCGCTTCCAACCGATTGACTGGGATATGAAGGAAACGGAGCTACAAAACGGGACGATTGATGCCATCTGGAATGGGTATTCCGCAACAGACGAACGAAGAGAGAAAGTGGCCTTCACGATACCTTATATGCAAAATACGCAAGTCTTAGTCGTGAAAAAAACGAGTGGCATTCACTCAGCAAGCGACATGACAGGAAAAGTCCTTGGGGCACAAAACGGATCTTCAGGGATGTTGGATTTTGAAGAACATCCAGAAGTGTTGAAGAACCGCGTCAAAGGCGGGGACGCCGACCAATACCAAAGCGTGAACGAGGCCATTATCGACTTGAAGAATGACCGTATCGACGCCTTACTGATTGACCGTGTATACGCGGACTACTACCTCACGACAGAAGGAATTGCTGACGAGTACGACACTATTCCTTCAGGCTTCGAGAGTGAATCCTTCGCGGTAGGGGTACGACCGGCCGACAAGAAGCTACTCGAAGCGCTCAATCAAGCCTTCAAGGAACTCTACAAAGAGGGCATCTTCCAACAAATCAGCCAGAAATGGTTTGGTGAGGTTGTCGCAACGCCTGAAGTCAAAGGGCAAGAATAACAAATCAAGACACCATCGCCTTCAGGAGGGAATGCCTTCTGGGAGGCGATTTTTTTGCATCGAATAATAAAAGGCTTAAGAACTCTAGAAAATAGAGTTTATAAAACGTTTTCAAAAAGGTACACTTGAGGTGTAGAAAAGTTCAAAGAAGGGAGAGAAAATCATGAAGTCATTAGAAGGAAAAGTAGCCATTATCACTGGGCAGCCATTGGACTTGGAAAGGGAATTGCAACGGCCTATGCTAAATACGGCGCGAAGATGTGCCTTGTCGACTTATTACCAGAAGTCGAAGAAACGGTGAAGGAATTACGAGAAACCTACGGAGCCTAAATCGTGACGTATGTTGGAGACGTCTCCAATAAAGACCATATGAAAGACGCAGCCAAGAAGGCAAAAGACGCCTTCGGACAAGTGAATGTGGCTTGTTGTAATGCTGGGGTTTGTCGCTTGGCTCCATTTGAAGAA